>Ga0156821_1105_pt1 | contig 30169 bp, 24 predicted proteins | sample RifOxyD2_FD_112121 | JGI IMG/M metagenome (GOLD analysis project Ga0156821, IMG submission 112121) | Elusimicrobia bacterium RIFOXYD2_FULL_34_30 | reverse complement strand
TCGGGCATAATAATAAAATATTTTTACCAGAGAATTTGAATTCTTCCATATTATTTATTTTCTTTTAAATAAGTATTTTAATATTTTTTTTAGACGCGGAAACATATCCAATATTTCTTCTGTTAAAATAATACGGATTTGGTACCAGTCGAGTTTTCTATATTTTAAGATAATTTTTAATTCTTCAAAAGCGAATTTCCATTTCCTGATTTTAATGAACCTTAGTATTAAGTATACCCGGTATGTTGTAAAATTTAGGATAAATTCATCATCCAGATAAATTTCGGAAGGTTTATATTTTTTCTTTTCGCTGATTTCAGTTATTGTTTTTAGTAGTTTCGGAACACAGATTTTTACATCATATTCTTTAATTGCGCGTTCATACCCTTTTCTGGCTATTTCGTTTCTTTCCTTTTCATGAACGAGATAATATTTTATTTTTTCAAGTAATTCTTCCTTATCGTGGAATATTTCAATTTCTTTACCTATTTCAAATATGTTTTCAATACCGTAAACATATTCTACCAGTAAAAATCCCTGGCTAAGGGTTACTTCAAAAATTCTGCCCTTTAATTGTTTTTTTCTTTTATGTATATTATGTTTTCTGGTTTGTCTTGTTGTTATTGCAACACCTGAGAAGCCCACGTTTATTTTGCTTCTGGAAATTACTTTTACATAATCATCCCATTTTGCCAACAAACCATTTTTTGAATCCCTGCCGAAAGTTTCAATTTTTATATTATTCTGTATGAGAGAATTGATATATTCCAACCTTCCGACTTTATCTTTGATAATTCCGACGAAAGATACATCTATATCCTGTTTAATATTTTCAATTTTATAAAAACGGGATGCATCAAAATATATATAGTAGTTAATGGCGTTTATTCCGATTTGCTTTAGTTTTGGAATTAGAGTTACATCGTCACCGATAACCAAATCAAACGCCTGGGCATAATACTGGTCTCGCATATCAAAATAATGTTCGGTATCTGCCGTAAGCATTGCCAAAAAAACTTTTTTCCTTAATTTTTCAAAAAAATCAACACTAAAATAATAGATGAAAGGTTCTACAACATAAATCATTATTGAAATGTTATTTGTATCAATAAAATCTTCTATATATTTTTCCGTCTGTTTTTTTCCGTATTTCATGTAGATGTCATAGTAATCCAGGAATATTGCCCCGTTTTTGATTAGTTCGTTAGAAAATATATTTCCGTAATCATTTAAGGTTTCTTGATAGCGGCGGAATAATACCAATATTTTATTTTTAGTCATTAAGTATCCTTCTTTTCAGATTTGTTTTTGTCATTTTCTGAACATGTTCTTTTACGGTTATTCCAAATTTTTTTTCTATCATATTTAGATATTTTGGATTTTCAAAGTATTTTATGAATGCGTCATCCCTGAATTTAAGTACTTCCCTTGAACCGATATATTTAGTTCTTAACGGAAGTGATTCATAAGAATAATATGAAAAACCGTCCCAGTTTTTTGGTAATTCCCAGCCCTCAGATACGGCGATGTCGTAAAGCTTTGAACCGGGGAACGCCATGGCGCAATTAAAATTAGCCCATTCCGTATTGAGTTCCATCGCCAAATCAAGGGTTTCCTGCATTGTTTCCATTGTGTCGTCCGGTAGTCCGAAAATGTAGTTAGCCCCAACCCGTATTTCATTTGACTGAATTATTTTTACTATTTCAACAATGTCTTTTTTTTCCATATGTTTTTTTGCGCCATCTCTTATAATTGTACTTGCCGATTCTATGCCTAAACCTATCCAGTTTATTCCCGCTTTTTTCATTTTTGGCAGGTTTTCAGTTTTTATTGAATCAACTCGTGCATAAACCCAGATATTCAAATTGTATCCTTTTTTTATTATCAAATCGACAATACCCATGTAATGTTTTTCATTCAATACAAATAGTTCATCAACAATTTTAATATTTTTCACACCGTATTTAGTTACTAATAAACCTATTTCTTCAACAACCAATTCGGGGCTTCTATACCTGATGCCGTGTTTGCCGAACAGTGCGTTTATGCAACAGAATACACAACTATACGGACAGCCCAAACTGGTATATATCGCGCCATATGGCATTCTATTTTCAATATCATCGAAACAGTGCCAATTGTGCGCCCTATATTTGCTCATAGGAAGCAAATCCCACGCAGCGACAGGAAGTACTTTGTCCAAATCATTAATTAAGGGTGGGCGAGGATTGTTTTTTATCGTTTTATTTTCGCGATACCAGAGGCCGGGAACATCGGAAAAATCGTATTTTTTTGTTTTTAAATTATTAAGAAGTTTCTCTAAAGTAATTGGTCCTTCGCCTTCTATCACGAAATCGACATTTTCTTCGACAATTGTTCTTTCGGGAAGCGCCGAAGGATGCAGTCCGCCTAATGCTATTTTAGATGTAATGTTCTTTTTTAATGTATTACAAATATTACGCGCGATTGTCATGTTCTGTGTTGATGCGGACGGATGGGAGCCGTAAACTATTAGGGTTGTTAATAGAGGGTTCAGTTCATTAATTGTCCTAGACATTTCCTCTAATGAGATATCCTCAACATTTGCGTCAATAATTTTAACACTCAATCCCGAGTTTCTCAAATACGATGCAATAACTGCAATCCAGAAAGGTGGTTCAATTGCTGCCAAATCAATGGCTAATCCCTGATAAAGCTGTTTTACATATCCTGGATTTATAAGAACAATATCAATCTTTTTTTCATTCATAAATATTTAAATATTACTCAGAAATTGTTGAGTTTTTCAACAGCATCATAATATTTTTTTTAAATCGCTAATTTTATTGATTATTTTGTCTGCCTTTCTCAAATATTCACGCTCTAATGTGGAACATACCGCTATACAATACATTCCTGCCCTTTTTGCCGATTCTATGCCTAAAGGTGCATTTTCAATTGATATGCAGTCGGACGGTTTTAACGATAATCTTTTCGCCGCTATTAAATACGGATACGGATGTGGTTTGCATTTTTTAACTCTGTCGGCGGTTATAATGACATCAAAATTTTTAATAAAACTGCCATTTAACATTTTAGAAATTCTATTATATGATCCGCCGGATACCATACCTATGCAGTAATCTTTTTCCTTAAGATATTTAACCACTGATTTAGCACCGTTATATAAAGAGGAAGTATTGTTTTTAGAAAAGTGTTTTTCCTTGTATTTAACTATTTCCTTTGCTAAATTGTTGATATTTTTAATCTGCGAATTTATTTTTAAAAAGTATCTTGCAGTTTTGAAAGTGCTCATTCCTTCCAATAGAAAATAATTGTTTTTATTTATAGGAATTTTATATGTAGATAGCGCATATTTCCATGCCTTGTAATTATCTTCCATGGTTCTGCCTATAACCCCATCAAAATCAAATAAAACTGCTTTAAAAATCTTCATAAATTATAACGATAGTTTTCCTGTATTCCATATCTGGAAAGACCTTTTATTCAATTGTTCCGAGCATGTTTTTTTACCCGATGCCACTTTAATAACCAAATCAAGAAGCTCGTTGCTTAATTTTTCAAAAGAAATATTGTCATCAAGCAGGCGACCGGCATTAAAATCCATATCATCTCTCATTTTATCATATAGCTTCGTATTCGAGGTTATTCGTATTACCGGTGTTATTAAACTGCCTTCTGTGGCGCCTAATCCGGTTGAAAAGAGTATCAAGTTTGAGCCCGAAGCCACTATTCCGGTTAATGACTCAAGATCGTTTCCGGGACCGTTCATAATGTTTAATCCATTTTTTTTTATTAGTTCTGCATAATCAAGAAAATCGACAATTTCGGAGCTACCACCTTTTAATATTGCTCCAAGGCTTTTTAAAGTAACATTTAATAGTCCGCCTTTTTTATTGGCGTCAACAAGATTTCCTTCCATGGAAACATTTAACGCCTTAGCCATATTTTTGTAATAATTTATACCGTTAATAAATTTCTTTACCGTTATTTTAGACGGCATTCTTTTTATAAGATTTTCTTCCGCTCCCAATATTTCCGGTGTTTCGGATAGTATAACCGAGCCGCCTGAAGCGATTATTTTATCAGATGTTTTTCCTATTAAAGGATTTGCTGTAATTCCGGAAAAAGAATCCGAAGCGCCGCATTCCGTTCCTAAAATCAGATGTTTTAAGGAGATTTCCTCTCTGGTGATATTATTGACTTTGTCCAATCTACTAAGAATTGCTTTTGTGCCTTTATAAATTGCTTTAACAGTACCTCCGACTTCCTGAATGGTTATAAAGTCAATAGGTTTTCCATATTCACGTATATTTCCCAAAAAATTTGAAATTACTACTTTGTTAGTTTTTTCACAACCTAAATCAACGATTAATGCACCACATACATTAGAATGAATTATGCTGTTTTTTAATGTCAGCATTAATCTGTTTATTATATCGCCATCATTACAACCGCAACCTTCGGTATGTGTCGCAGCGACAAATCCGTCTATATTTTTATATTTATATTTCAAAGAGCGGTCATTGTCTAGCATTCCGGCAATTTTAGATGCAACATCGCTTGCGCACATTGAAGTAGGAACTATTAGATAATAATTTCTTGTACCTACCCTGCCGTTTGCTCTTAGATATCCCTTGAATTTTTTGTCTGTTAAATTTTCGAGACATTTTTTTTCTGATTTATACGGTTTCAAAGAATATTTTTTGTAATCTGAAGAATAATCGTCAATATTTTTTTTATCTATTAATTGTCCTTTTTTTATACCTTTTGATATACCAAACGGATATCCGTATTGTTTTACAAAATCATTTTTTTTGATATCAGTTATAGAAAATCTATGTCCCTGGGAAATATTGCTTAAAAGTTTAAATTCAGTTCTTAAGTGATGCAATATAATTCCCTTTTTCAGGTTATTTTTTGCAATGGCAACATTATCTTTTTCCGACATAATTATTGCAATATTTTGCAATAAGGAAATTTTTCTCATATTTTTATCTGGATTCCCGCTTACTACATGCGGGAATGACGGTCAACATCTGGATTCCTGATAAAGTCACTCAGGAATGACGATTTATCCTATAGCCAGTCCCACAAAAAGTCGGGACGGGCAGGTTCATTACTATTTGTCTTTTGTGAAAGTTTTAAGAATTACAATCTTTTCTGATATATGAATATCTTTTGTGTTATAAAGAATATCCGCTTTTTGGGTGTCACCCGTATTCAATAAAATACTATTATCTTTATATAATAGTTTACCGCCGCAAGATGTATACAAGCCCTCATCACCTATTTTAAAATTTTTCTGAAATTCGGAGTTGTTATTAAAAATCTCAAGTGAAACGACAAAATTATCGGTTGTATGTGTATATTTAGTATATGAATCTTTTTCTTTAAAAGAGAAATATCCGTAATTTTTCAGGTTTTGTGTTTCCATTTCGGCAACGCTTTCATATCCTGCTGATTCCCTGCCGTATCTATCTTCCAATCTTACGAGGTCGGTTTTATTCGGCGGGCTTTCAATTTCCAGCATATTCAGTCCATTATCGGATAAGACCTTTGTATAATGAAACACCCCTTTTTCTATTATTACAGCGTCCCCGCCTTTCAAAAAGTTTTTATACATAAATGTATTACTCATTGCGGTACCGGATAGAATAATTAAAGACGTTTTTTTCTGGGGATGGCAATGCATGGATGTTGCATTTCCTTTTTCTATATGAAGAAACCATACAGCGACCTTGGTGTTTTCAAAGACAAGAAATTCGTATCCCCATGGTTTTAATACTATTTTATTTTTATATGTATTTGGCTGCATTGTAGAGATGGTAAATTTCCGCAACGATTTTATTCTTTTAAGTGCATTGATATCCCTTTCGCTTATTTTGATATCACATATTTTTGAAGTTCTGACTGATTTATTTTCAAGTTCGTTTAAAAAAGAATTATAGCTGACTTTGATGCCGGCAAGCAAGTCGGTTTTCGGTTTCCATCCGAGGTTTTTGATTTTTGATATGTCCAGAAGTTTTTTGCTTACGCCGCCGGGTTTGGTTTTGTCAAAAGATATTTTACCTTTATAACCTACAACTTTTTTTAATATTTCCGCCAATTCCTTAATTGTAGTGCCTCTGTTTGTACCGATATTTATGAAATCGGGACCCGAATATTTGTTCATTAAGAATATACAGGCATCAGCGACGTCATCTACAAAAAGAAAGTCTCTTATCTGGGAACCGGTTCCCCAGAGCAACACTTCTTTCAAATTTGATATTTTTGCTTCGTGAAACTTTTTAATTAGTGAAGGTAAGACCTGTGCGTTAAGTATGTCGTAATGCTGATTCGGACCATAAACACTCGGCGGTATAGTGACTATAAAATCAGTTCCATACTGCCTGTTGTACGATTCGCACATTTTTATTCCCGCTATTTTTGCCAGTGCAAAAGGTTCGCATGTAGGTTCAAGAGGTCCAGTTAGTAAGTATTCTTCTTTTGCAGGTTGCGGACATTCTTTAGGATAAGCATCGGCACAACATAAAAAAATGAGTTTTTTTACTTCGTTTAAAAAAGAATTATGGATTATGTTATTTTGAATCATTATATTTTCATAAATAAAATCAGCACGGTAGGTGCTATTGGCGAATACACCGCCTACTTTAGCAGCGGCAAGGAAAACATAGTCGGGTTTTTCTCTCTCAAAAAATGATTTTACCTGAGACTGGTCACAGAGATTTATTTCTGAATGCTCTTTTGTAATTATATTGGTATAGCCGTCCGTTATCAATCTGCGGAGAATAGCGGCACCGATTAATCCATTATGTCCTGCGATATAAATTTTATCATTTTTATCCATAACCTACCTTTCTATCTGCATCCGCCACTAAGTCGTTGGCGGATAAATAATCAGATTATTTAAAATTTCTTTAATGTTTCCCTCATCCAATCGCCATTATATTTATAATGGGGCGAAGAGATTATATTACCGTCAACAACAACCGGAGCATCAATATACTCGGCTCCCGCATTGATTATGTCATCCTTTATTCCTATATATCCCGATATTTTTTTGCCTTTGGCAATACCCGCTGAAATTAAAATCCAAGGACCGTGGCAGATTGTGGAAATAATTTTTCCCTTAGAATGCATCGCCTTGACGAAATCTAAAACCTCTTTAATCTGCCTGACTCTGTCAGGAGCTTCATGGCCACCTGGTAATACAACCAAGTCGTAATCGGATTCTTTGAGGTCTTTGGTATCTACGGTGGGCTTGGCGGGAACACCATATTTTCCTTTTGTGATTACTTTGTCTTTTATTGCTACATCTACTTTAAAGCCGGCTTCCTGCAGACGATAAAAAGGATAAATAAATTCTTCATCTTGAAAATTTTGTCCGGTAATAATCACTGCTTTTTTCATAAATTAACCTCCGCAAACAAAATTATAGGTATTTTTTAAGTTTAGCTATATATAATACAGCCATTCCGCCGACTTCAGAATATTTATCATTCATAATAAGTTTTTTCAATTCATTTATTGATACTAAAACAACTTCAATATCAGTATCCAAATTCTCAGGCTTTCCAGTTAGACGCGCATTATCTCCGAAGAAAAGATGTACAGTGGTATTGATACGGCAAGGCATAATCTTTACAGATTTCATATATTTTATGGATTTACAAGTATATCCAGTTTCTTCTTTTAATTCTCGCTTTATGGCGTCTTCAGGTGGTTCGTTTTTTCCAATATACCCGGATGGCAATTCAAGGGTATAATCGTTGATAGGGGGTCTATACTGGCGGACCAATATAATTTTTCCTTCAACAGTTTTAGCAATAATCGTGACGGAATCGCTGCAAGTAAGCCTGTAGTATGGCATTTGATTTTCATATGTATGCGGGACAGAATCTATTGAAAACCATTTCGTTTTAAAAACCTTGGTTATTGTATGTTTTTTTTTCATTATTTTGTATACCTTGTTCTTTTTATTTCTTTGCTTAATACTTTGTTTTTAAGAAAATCCAAGATATTTTGACCGAATTTATTCTTGACCATGGCTTGATATTTTTCACTATTAAAATATTCCTTAAATGCATTATCCCGGAATCTTAATATGTCTTCCGCAGATAACGCTTCATTTCTCATCGGCAGAGCATCAGGTGCAAAAAAACCGTATTGTCCCCATTTTTCCGGTAATGGATATCCTTTCTCCTTGCTAAGCTCGTGAAATCTTGTTCCGGGATACGGCATATGTATAAAGAAATTAGCATACTCCGTATTGAGTTCTTTTGCCAGATCGAGCGTAATCCTCATGGTTTCGTGGGTATCGTTTGGTAATCCAAAAACATAGTTTCCACCTATGTGAATTCCTGCATTATGAACTATGTCAGTCGCTTTTTTTATTTGCTCAACGGTTTGTTTTTTATGGACATCCTTTAAAACTATCTCACTACCCGATTCAAAACCCATAAACACCCAGTTTACTCCCGCCCTTTTCATTTTGGACATAAGATGTTCGCTGACAGTATCTGTCCTTGCAAAACACCAGATGTTTATTTTGTCTCCTAAGTTATGAGAAATTATCTGATCGCATATTTCTTCAACCCGTTTTGGATTTATGGTGAATGTATCGTCTATTAGTTCTATATGCTGTATTTTATACTTGTCTACCAATAATTCTATTTCCTTCACTACCCGTGCGGCGCTTCTGAACCTTGAACCACGCTTGCCGTAAACTACATTTACCGAACAATAATCGCAGTTGAACGGACAGCCGAGCGAAGTATATAAAAGCGAAAAATTTGTCTGGCGTAAATTATAATCCCATGCATGCCAGTGGTGGGTCTTGTATTTCTCCATCTGTAATAAATCCCATGCTGCAAAAGGAAGTTCATCCAGGTTTGTTATTATTTCCGAATGTCCGTTACCGATAATCTTATTGTTTTCGAGATACCAGATACCTTTAATATTAAAATCATTTTGTTTTTTTTTCAGTGCGGTTAACAATTCAAGAGTCGGATAATATCCCTCTCCCTGGATGACAAAATCCACAGCTTCTTCTCGCAAGGTTCTTTCCGGTATAGCTGACGCGTGATGCCCTCCTATTATTGTTTTCACACCAGGCATTTTTTCTCTTATTAATTTGAATATTTTTCCCGCAGCTGTCATCTTTGTAGTAAAAGCGGACACTCCTATCAGGAGTGGTTCATATTTTTCTATTTCTTGAATAGTTTGTTCGGGTATCCAGAAATTTGCTTCCGCATCTATAATAGCAACTGAAAAACCATATTGTCTTATAAATCCTGCAATCATAGCCAGTCCTAACGGCTGGGCGACCGTTGCAAGCTCGTTTAGATTGGCAAACTGTTCCAATCTGTTCCCAGGATTAATTAATAATAAATCAACTTTTATTCCCATATAACCTTCATAAGTCCCGATTTCAAGTTCCGGGATACCCTTCATGAGTTAGATAATTATCAAAAATGCTGGCTATAAGATCCGTAAATAATTTGCCTTTTTCTGTAATTGCAACTTCTTCAGCCGATATATGAACAAGATCATCGTTAATAAACTCGTTCATTAAATCAATTTCATTTTTAAAATAATTTTTAAAAGATTCATTAATGCGGTTTTCAATATCCGGAATACTAATCGCAAAATAGGTTTTTAATTGCCTTATTATATATCTTCTTAATGCATCATCCTTGGTCAGTTTCTTGCCTCTGTAAATAGGAAACTCATTTTTTGAAAGTGCGGTTGCATATAAATCCTGCTCATAAAAATTCTGGATTAAATAATTGTCTTCAAGTATGCTGTGTCCGGAACGTCCAATTGCTATAACGTTTGTCGTTTTACCTATCGCGCCAAGCGATGTATAAGTGGCTTTTTTTTCTCGTATAGATTTTGCCACAATATCGTCAGCTTTTGCAAAATGCTCAAAACCAGTTCTTATATAGCCATTATTAAGAAGATAATTTACTCCAGTTATAAAAATTCTTTTTCTTTGGGCAAAATCCGGTATGTCTTTTTCCAGTAATTTCATATGAGAATGGAATTTTGTCGTATAATGGAAAAAGCAAAAAGAAATGCGGTCCGGATTCAGTTCAACAGTTTGTTTCATGGTTTTTTCAATAGAAGATTCCGTTTGAAAAGGAAGTCCAACAAGAAAATCAAAATTTATACTTTTAATTACTTTGCGTATATCCGGGGTTAGTAATCTTTTAACTAATTCAACCGGTTGCACCCTATTTACAGCTTTTTGAACTTTGTGGTCAAAATCCTGAATTCCGATAGAAATATTATTTATGCCTTTTTGAATATAGTATTCCAGTTTTTCCGGGGAACAGGTTCTTGGATCTACTTCAATGCAAAATCTATCTAAATTTTTAATATTGCAGAACTCGCTTATTAATTCAATTAATCTGTCAAATTCGGATTTTTCCAATAATGTAGGGCTTCCTCCCCCCAAAAATATTTCTTTAAAATTAGGATTGAGAGAGTTTTCTTTCAGGAATTGATTGAGTATCTTCAGTTCTTTGCTGAGATAATTATTGAAATGGTCCAGTATCTTATTGTAATCGGAAGTTATTTCTTTATGGCAAATGCAGTAATAACATAATGTTCTACAAAATGGAATATGCACGTAAAGCAGTGTTGGTGATTGATTTTTAGATGAAAAAGTTTCATTTAAAGCGGTGCGGTATTCCTTGTCGCCGAATTCTTTAGACCAATTGCTTTTATGCGGATAATCCGAGTAATCATCCGCATATATGTCGTATTTTTTTAATATAATATCTTCTGCTATATCGTTCATTTTTATAACCTCTTAAAATAGGGACAATCTGTTAATGTTTATGAGATAGATAACTCTTTAGCTGTTAAGGGATTCCATTGTAAAAACAGGTCTGGATTCCTGCTTTTGCAGGAATGACAACCATTGTTTTCAATATAATTTGTCCAGACCTAATGCAATAAATCGCTTTGACCAAAAATCAGAATTATCAAGGAATCCTTTTGACAACATTTTGCGTTTATCGGATTCTTCAAGATTACCCAATTTTTTTTCTACTATTCCGAGAAAAAGATTAGCAAGAGGATTTTCAGATGTTATCCTGTCTGCGATATCCGATAAAAACCTTTTAAATTTTATCAATCTCGGATGGGAATTTTCTTTCAACAGTATTTCATAATTTATTCTGTAGTCAGTAAGAAACCACACGTCATTCATAATTTCTTTCTCTGGAACTATATCTAGATTCTCTTCAAATAAATCGTAGAAATCTTTTGCCTGTTTCTTTTGTTTTCTTTCAATCAAACGTTTTGTTCCCATATGGCTTGAACCATATTCTAACATTGTTGGAACCGAAGAATCCTTTTTTGACTGTTGCTTTTCCAATATTTCGGAATAGATTTTTGTTGCCGGAAATGGGCATAATGATTGCACCGTGTACCAATCCAGCGCCAATTCTTTTGCAAAATTTATAGTGTCCTGAATCTGATTTAAAGTTTCATCAGGAAAACCTATTATTAGAAAGCCCTTTGTAAAAATTTGCTGATATTTGTTGAGTATTTTTGCCGCATGTTTGAAGTCATCTATTGTTGAAGGTTTGTTAATTTTACGCAGTATATAGGGATTTCCGGATTCTATTCCAATATTGAGACCGATACATCCTGATTTCACAGCGATATCAATAAGTTCATCCGATATTTCAGCGGCGATTACCCCGTTAGTAGCATCCCATGTAATATTTAGTTTTCTTCTGGCAATTTCGTCAAATAAGCGAATTGCCCTTTTCTCGTTGAAAAAAAGGTCGTCATCCAGCCACATTATATGACTGATGCCGTAATTTTGTTTCATTGATTCTATTTCATCCGCAACCGCATTTATATCACGCGAACGCACGCCAGGTCCGTTAAAACTCCTGACACCGCAAAAAGAACAGTGTCCGCTGCAACCCCTATTAGAAATGGCTGTTGCAACCTTTGCGTTCGGAGCCCGCCAGAATCTATATGCCCCGATTTCACCGAATGAACTGTATTTCTCAATCGGCAGGTTAAGATAATTAGGCGGTGAATCTATATCTTTTCCTTTCGGTATGCTGCGTTCTTCTATTGCTATATATTTATTATCTATGATTGTAGCAATTTGTTTAATGTATGTTGCATCTAACTTGCCGTTTACAAAATCCAAATAATCACTAAAAACGATGTCGCCTTCAAATAGGCTAATAAAATCAATAGATTCACAATCCCTTAGTATTGATTCCGTATTATGGATAAGTGACGCTCCACCTGCAAAAACAGGTAGGTTTTCATCGCAGGATTTAACGAATGAAGATACTTCTTTCATATCTTTAATAGTCGTGAACATGCAGCTGATACCGATAATATCCGGTTTGAAGGATTCTATTTTTTGTTTGAGCTTTTCTTTCCATGAGTCTGTTAAAGAATCAATATTTATCAAATTTTCTTCACTTGTATGAATGTAAAAAAGTATTTCATAATTAATATCCAGCAAATTCACTTCGTAACCTTTGCTTAACAATTTACTTGTTAAAAGTCCTATACCGTATGGCGGATTGGCGAAGTACCGCAAATTTTTTGCCATGCTGATATCAATTACCTCCGATGGGAACTGAGGCGGATTCAATAACAGTACACGATTACAACTTCCTTTTTTAAAAGTTGCAGTAAGTTTTTTGGATATAGCATCGTTATTTATATTTGTTTTCATTCTAATATATTAACCGTTTATCATGTTTTTTACGGTTTCGCATATCCTATTAGCATCTGGGGTTTTATTTTGAAGTTCGGGACAAAGACATTTTGTCCTATCAAATAAACCCAGTGCCTTGACACAGCATCCGGTAGCTTGATTTAATTCATATGCAATTGAGCGGGATGCTCCGGCTATTTCATAACCGGAATCTATAACCAATCCGAGATTAGATTGGTGTAAGGGTTTTGTCATACCGTTCGTAATTTTAAACGGTTTTAACCACATAATATGAACTATATTACTGATTATTCCTTCCTTTTCTAATAATTCGGCCGCTTTAATTGCTTCAAATCTTGCCGAAGATATTGCATATAGAGTTACGTCGGCGTTTTTTTTCAATACATTTTTCATTTCAGCGGTATTTAAATAACTTGTCCGATGTTCACTACATATCATCGGGTCATCGTGTTTTATAAAATCTTCCCATGCTTCAATATATTCTGCAGGTGTCATCGGTGAGCAGACCCGAAAACCGGGAAAATGCATAAAAATGCTGTGCAAAACACCAGAATGGACGGGTCCAAGTCCTTCCGCACCGATTGCCCTGACGAATATTGGGGCGCACTTGCCATGCAGTTCCTTTATTTTTGCAGCAAAGAATATTAAAGGGCTTCCGTTAAGAATAAGAAAATCCTGGAATCTTATTACAAAAATAGGTCGTCTATTTACCAATGCTGTTCCTACGGCAATACCTGCACCTGCAACGTCCGTCATTGGAAGTTCTACAATCCCTTTACAATTAGGGACGGTATTGTTTACCCATCCTACGGCGCTTATAGATTCGCCGAGTAGCAATCCGTTATTTTCCTCAAGATGCTTTCTGGTTATTTCTTTGATAGTTTCTGCAACAGTTTTTTGTCCCATAATTTTTCCATTGAAGTTTTTGCCTCTTCCTCAATTTTTGCTATATGGTCTGAAAGGCCCAAACCATTCAATTCGTCTTTGACTATTTTAAACCTGTCCCATTCAGGCGGATTATCAACGCCGGTTCCGACATGCCAGCGTGCCCTGCAGGTGTAAATATTAATAAATGCAGGAAGATTATTTTTCAGTTCCTGAGTTTTTTTGTAAATTGTCCATGGGTCATCGGTGATGTCTATACCCGGCATCCCTAACGCTTTTGCCACATTTGTTACACTCCAAGAACGTCTTACTTCGACAGTCGTTAAAATTGATAAATTATTGTCTTCACAGACGAATAGTACCGGCAGTTTATGCGTTACAGCAAATCCCATAGCGGAAAAAACATAATCTTCTTCAGCTGCTCCATCACCGAAAATACAGACTACCGGTTTTCCGCTGCCCAATGCGGCTCCGACTCCGAGTGGAACATTTTCCCCGATTAATCCGTGATGGCCGAACATTGAAACATTGTTTTCAAAACATTGCAGGCAGTTAGAACCTGCCCGTCCTTTGCTTGAACCGCTTGGCAGACATAATAGCTCATCTCTTAGTTTTTCGGGATTGCCGCCGAAAGACAGGTAGGTATCATGACACCTGTGCTGTGCGAATATTAAATATTCAGGAATTGCTTTCGACAATGCCGCTGAAATAGATTCCTGTCCCAATGAAAGATATACCATGCTAGTAACCAGCTTTTCATTTGCGGCATTAATCAGGCCTAAATCAAAATATCTGCTGAAACATATTCGTCGGAATATATCAAGCAAGAGTCCGGTTTCAAAAGATTTTGAAATATTTGGAATTATGCCAAAATTAGAAGATCGCATTATATCTCCTGAGTATTATCTTTTTTTTCTCGGCTTATTAGTAATAAAGTTTATTTTTCCTTTAAAAATACTTTTTATTAAGCGGGAAAACATTAGAAAAATACTGCCTATACCCGATTTTTTAATCATAGGCAGCCATCTCCACGGAGCAAAATATATACTCACAAAAGCGTCATTTTGTATTAATATCAGGTCGTTCGGCGATAGGTTGCCTACCTGCATTACCGCACAATTATAACGAAGGAATTTTGAGAAATCATTGTATACTATTTTTAATCCGTGCTTTTCATTTTTTGCCATTTCATATAATTCTGTGCCGGGATAAGGTATAGCGATGCTTATATTAGCCTGTTTAATTTCGCGTGAGTTTCTTAAAAAAGCCAGTGTTTTACATACCGTCTCAACCGTTTCTCCAGGTAATCCTATCATACAGGAGCTTAATGTTTCCACTCCGTATTTGTTTGTTAACCTGTTGGCTTCATCATAATATTTAAGAGGCACTTCTTTTCTAATAATTTGGCGGATGTTTTCATCCGCGGATTCAAGTCCGAAACCAAGTCGTATCATTCCGGCTCTGACCAGTTTTGCAATAAGTTCGTCATCAACAAGGTTTGCGCGGGTGCCTCCTTCAAATGTTATATTCAGATTTTCCTTTTCAATTAAATCACATATTTTTAGGATATATGCCCTGTCAAGAGTAAGGTTGTCAGCCAGTAAAACAAAATGCTTGATGTTGAAACATTCTTTTACTGACTTGATTTCGGATACTACGGATTCGGGCAAGCGTTTTCTAACCCTATTTCCCATAATTTTAGTGTTACAGAATATGCATTTATAAGGACATCCTCTTGTTGGTATAATAGTCGCGAAGTTCAAATTTCCTTTCAATGTTCCAAGTTTGTATTTATTCATTTTTAGTAGATGTCTGGATGGTAAAGGCAAGGAATCCAAGTCGTCAATTGTTTGTGCGGGTCCTGTAAATTTAATTCCATCTGTATCCCTTAATAGTATGCCTTTGACATTGTGTATGCTTCCTCCGCTTTCGTATTCCTTTAGGAATTTAGGCCAGGAATCATCTGCTTCACCGATAAAAGCATAGTCAAAACAAGGTTCAAATGCTTCCTCTCGCAGCACGGTTACATGAGGTCCCCCGATTACTATGGGAGTATTATCGTTCGTTTTTTTTATGCCTTTTGCAAGTTTGCATGCCAGATGGAAAAAGGGTGTTGTTGCTGTTATACCGATAATATCAGGTTTGAAGTCCAATACCTGATTTATCATTTTTTCTAGTGAAATATCTTCAACCTGGCCGTCAATAATTTTTACTTCATGTCCCATCTTTTCCGCTAATGCAGCAAGATATGCCAAATTTAACGGAGGCCATGTAGACGCCTTTTTTGCAAAATGTGCAAATATTCCATAATCAAGCGTCCATTTAGGAAACAACAATATGATTTTCATAGTAATCTCTCTACCTTTTTACCTTATTTTATATAGATTCCAGATGAATGACGGTTTATTATATATTGATACCGTTGAAAAACCCCTTTTCTACTGCGATTTCAATATTTTGACTACATCTTCGTCATCCTCGCCTTACATATCTCCGTCGGATGATATGCTCGGCTCGGCTTCCTTGCTTCGCTCAAAATCTTGAAATCTCGCTACGAAGTAGGTTTTTCAACGGTATCATATTACCACTTAACCATCGCACTATCGCACCATCGCACTATCGCACTATCGCACCATCGCACTATTCTTTATATACCATTCGTATGCTATTTTTATTCCGTTCTCTAAAGAAGTTGAGGGTTTCCAGCCGAGTTCCCTGATTTTTGTACTATCTAATAATTTTCTAGGAACTCCATCCGGTTTTGTTTTATCCCATAATATTTTACCTTTATAACCTATAATTTTTGAGGTAATATCAGCCAGCTCGTGGATGGAATAGTCAATTCCCATGCCGACGTTATAATGGATGTTTTCAAGTCTTGTCGTGTTATTCATAATAAAAATTGAAGCGTCAGCAACATCTTCGCTGAAAATAAATTCTCTTCTTGCTTTCCCGCTTCCCCAAATAGTTATTTCCTTCTGCTTTTTTATTTTTGCTTCATAAAATTTTCTAATTAAAGCGGATATAACATGTGAATTATCCGGGTCAAAGTTGTCGTTTGGTCCGAATGTTGAATTGGGAATAAGGACTATAAAAGTATTTTTTTTATATTGCGTGTTGTATGCCTTGCATGCTTTAATACCCGCTATTTTTGCTATTGCATAATATTCGCTAATCTCTTCAAGTTTGCCGGTTAATAGGTAATCTTCTTTTATAGGTTGCGGGCTGTATTTAGGATATACACATGAAGATGCATAAAACATCAGATTTTTTACTTTATACTTATGTGCTGAACTAAAAACGGCGTTTTGGATACCAAGATTGGTTTGCAGAAACATAGTAGGATATGTTTTATTGGCAAGTATGCCGCCTGTCAATCCAGCTGATAAAAAAACATATTCAGGGCGAATCTTTTTAAAAAACTTTTCAACTTCAGAAAAATTAGTCAGGTCAAGTTCTTTGTGTGTTTTGGTTATTAAATTGGTATAACCTTGGTATTTCAATTTTTTCAAAATTGCGGAACCCAATAAACCAGTGTGGCCTACGACAAATATTTTAGAATTTTCGTTCATATTTACCTAAAAACCTAATTACGGGATTGTAATGTCAATAATCGGCATATTATTGAAAAATTTGATTTTGAAAAATTATGATTATACAGATATTAAACTACTGATTAAAAAGATTAAAACCTAAGTCTTTTTGTGGTTGTCTTTAATCTGTGTAATCTTTCTTTCATAATCATTTTAATCTTTTTTTAAGAAAACATCGTCTACCCCGTTAGTAATGTAGTTTATGTTAGTTATAGAAATATTAAGTTGAGAAAACATTATTGTCAACATTACTTTACGGGGTCTAGTGAAAAACCATAATTTTTCATAATATTCTTGACATTACCCAAATCTCCGAAATACATTTCCTAATCACTATAATCATTTCTTTATAAATTCTTTTATTTTCCTTTCCATATTATTATTATCAAGCCCATAAAAAGCTCTTATAATATCTCTTCCGCCGTATTCGTAGCAATACGCTTTTTCCAAAGGCAAACCCAAACGTTTGACGGGTATTGATATTTCATTATCAGATAGAATTTCGCAGATTGTGCTTCCGAGACCGCCGGGCAGGAAATTTTCTTCCATGGTAATAATCTTTTTCACACCTTTGATTGTATCAAGAAAGAGTTTCTGGTTTATCGGGATAGTATAAGCGTCTATTACACCGATATTTATTTTATTTTTAGCGAGTTTTTCGGAAACTTCTATGGCTGTATGAGTCATGCTTCCGCAGCTGACTATGTAATAATCTTTACTTTTTTTCAATACTGACAATCCTTTTCTGAAATCATGGTTTTTCTCGTAAATATCGGGCAGAGTTTGCCTATAGACCCTTATGTAATTCGGCGAATTTGACTCATATGCAATCTCGCCAAAAGATGAAGACATATTACTGTCCGTCATTGTATGAATTGTCATGTTTGGCAAACACCTCATCATGGCTATATCCTCTAATAGGTGATGCGTAGGACCGGAATCTTCGTATCCAAAACCCACTCCTACTCCAACAATGGTCATAGGAATATTCATTATTCCGCACTCAACCCGTATTTGCTCAAGGCATCTGATTGTTATAAAAGGAGCTATCGCATAAACAAAAACCTTTTTACCGGTTAAGGCAAGACCGGCACCGATGATTATTGCGTTCTGTTCGGCGATACCGACATTGATGAATTGTGACGGTAGCTCCTTTCTGATTACGTCAAGGCTGGGAGCGCCCATATCTGCAGAAATTACTATAACATTTTTATCGGCTCTCGCCTTTTCCAAAATTTTATCCCAAAAAGCGTCTCTTTGTGGTATTATTTTATTAGTCATTGTTACGCCTCCTTTCTAAACAGTTTCTTGCTTTTTCCGCTTCTTGTCCTTGAGGTGCTATTGCATGCCACAAAGGTTGATAACATATTGAATCAATCCCACTTCCTTTTACGGTATCGGCTATTATTACAAGCGGTTTGTTTGATTTCCTTGAACGTATATCCTTCATACTTTCAAGTATTTCCTTGAAAGAATGTCCGTCTATTCTTAAAACCCGCCATCCGAAGGATTCCCATTTGTCTTTCATAGGTTCTTCGGCGATTAAATTTTCAGTAAAATCGGTTACGCACAGGAAATTTCTGTCAATGATTGCGACCAGATTATTCAGGTTGTGATGGCTAGCAAACATCGCTGTCTCCCAGATTACGCCTTCGTAGCATTCGCCATCTCCGAGAAGAGCGAATGTCATATTAAGTTCTCTGTTCAACTTGGCGCTTAACGCCAATCCAGTTGCGATACCAAATCCATGTCCTAAAGAACCGGCAGTTATTTCTGCCCCGGGTACGCTCATTTGTAAATGGACTCCGAATTTACCGTCTTTCTGGGCAAATTTTTCCAGCTCTTTCTTGTCAAAATATCCTACATCGGCAAGAACGGTGTATAAAGCGGGGCTTGCCTGTGCCTTGCTTAGTATAAACCTATCTCTTCCTTTCCACTGAGGATTTTCCGAATCAAAGTTCATAATACCGCCATGGAAAAGAGCGATCAAGATATCTATACAAGATACTGATGATGTGACATGTCCTGTTTTTGCTTTAATGCAAGTTTCAAGAATTACTTTTCTTAATTCATCTGATTTTTTCTCAAGCTTTGCTATCAACTTTTCAGTAATTATCATTTCCCCCCCTTCTTCTGAATGTTGTTTCAGAAAGTTTAATTATCCAACAATCGTCTCTTCATTTTAACGGTCAGCATTTTTTCAATATGACTTTTTACTTTATTGCCGAATTTTTCCTGTATCATACTTAAATATTTTGGATTTGTATGATATTTATAAAAAGCTTCATCCCTGAATTTCAAAACATCTTTTGCATATATATAATTAGTCGGTAAAGGTTGTGTTTCGTAACCGTGTTGGGAGAATCCTTCCCAGTTTTTTGGCAAGAAACCTTCTTTAGCCGATGCCCATTCATATAATTCGGATCCTGGATACGGCATTACTGAATAGAAATTGGCGAATTCACAGTTTAAATCGATTGCTAATTGCAGAGTTTCTTGCATTGTTTGCATGGTATCTTCCGGCAAACCGAACATATAATTACCGAGTATGTATATATCGTTTGATTGTATATTTTTTACTACCTCAAATATTTCTTTTTTTATTTTTTTATTTACACTTTCTCTTACTTTGGAATTGCCGGATTCTATACCAAGGCAAATCCAGTTTACGCCTGCTTTTTTGAGTTTTTTCAGCAAATTATCCTGTATAGTATCTACCCTTCCATAAACCCAGATATTCAGGTTGTAGTTACGTTCAATAAGAATATCGCAAAATCTTTCCACCCTTTTCGGAGATAATATGAAAAGTTCATCGTCAAACCTTATGTTCCGTACTTTATATTTATTAAAAGCTGTATCTATCCATGACATTACTTTTTCCAAAGACCAATACCGTATACCTGGTTTTCCAAAAACCGCGTTTATACAGCAATAGGTGCATGTATAAGGACATCCTAAAGAAGTATTCATAGTGATGTAAGGGGTTCTGATATCCGAGAAATCTTCCTTTTTGCTTTTTTCAAAATCCTGAAAACAGTGCATGTTATGCGCGCGATAATTGTTTATATCTGGCAGCAAATCCCAGCCGTAATCAGACAGTTCTTTATCCAGATCCTTGACTATTTCAGAAGGGGTTGTAAAAGATATAATACCATCATTTTTAAACCACAGACCGGTTATGTTTTTAATATCCGTTTTACCTTTAATGAAATTTATCAAACCTTTGATTGTATACACGCCTTCACCCTGTATGACGAAATCAACCGCTTCTTCCGTCAATGTTTTTTCCGGCAGTGCGGATGGATGATTTCCTCCCATTGCAATGGGAACCGATTTATTGGCATTTTTTAAATCCTTAGCTATTCTGCCTGCCGCAGGCATTGTTTGAGTAGATGCGGACGGCTGATGGCCATAAACCATTATAACAATTAATTTCGGGTTGAATTTGCTTAATATTATACTCGCTGATTCTTCATCCCATCCCTCTACGTTTACATCATATATTTTAACAGAATATCCGTTATTCCGCATATTATTAGCCAATAAACATGTCCAAACAGGCGTAGCTATTGCGGTGTATTCTTTTGATAGATCCTGATATGTTTTTTTCTGATTGCTTGGATTAATAAATAAAATATCGGTATTCATGATAATATCTGATTTCACAGATTACAAACGAAGATTACACAGATTAAAGACGAGTCTTAATTCATACCTGTCGGTTGTAGTGTAATCATATTTAACGTTCTTATTTGGATAATTCTTTTTTAACTTCATTCCTGCAATGGTCTAATAGAATTTGTATGCTTTGTTCAAAGGTGTATTTGGGCTTCCATCCGGTCTGCTTCATAAATTTTGACGTATCTGGTATTTGCAGTGTTACGTCTGTAGGTCTGAATAATCCTGGCTCTGGTTTTGACGGTATTTTGCATCTCGCCATTTTTTTAAGTACATTCAGAAAATCGCCGACTTTCATTACCGTTGTACCGCCGATATTATATATTTCGCCGAACTCACATTTTTTTAAAGCGATCCAATAAGATTCCATAGCATCCCTGACGTCTATGATTGTTCTGACGGAATCAAGATTACCGTGCAAAAGTACTTTCTGAAGCCCTGCTTCTATCCTTGCAACCTGCATAGCAAAAGCGGTTGCAAAAAGGTCGCTTCTTCTTGGATTAATATACGCAAACATCCTGGTTCTTATTACTTTCATATTCCAGTTTTTGAAATATGTATATCCCATAAGATCCTGAGTAACTTTAGATACTGCATATGGGCTTGAAGGATTTAAAGGACAATTTTCTTTAATTGGAACATTTTTAGGGTCTACTTGTCCGTAAACTTCCGATGTGCTGCATAGTTGCACTATGGAATCTATTTTTGACAATTTAACGGCTTCAAAAAGGTTTACAGTACCGATTATATTATTATTTAAAACTGCAATCGGCGTATTAAACGAGGCTAATACATTAGCATATGATGCGGTATGAAAAATTGCATCCGGCTTAATAAGCTGTTGTATTCGGAAAACAGAGCTTAAATCCGTTAGGTCGCAATCGTGAATCAAAACCTTTTGCATTATGTTTTTCAGGTTTTTATTGGTTGTAGTGCTGTGCCATCTGGTAATGCCGTGCAGTTTCACATCGGGATGATTATTCAGAATATATTCAGCAAGATAACTTCCGCCGGAACCGCTAATTCCCGTAATCACTACTTTTTTAATTTTTCTGTTTTTCATAATATGTTCCCATACTTATTATTTTTTAGGATAGAGTATCCTTTAATAAGTTCCTTAATCCCCATATCCAGAGTGAATTCGGGTTTAAACCCGGTTTTTTCTATTTTTTCGTTTGAAACGATATAATCCCTTTTATCAGTATCTTCTCCAATGGGCGCTTCCATATAAACAAAGTCAGGAAGATGTTTCTTGATTTTTTCGCAGAGTTCTATTTTTGAAAGATTTGCTTCGCTTAAACCTACGTTATACGTTTCATTTTTCATTTTATCAAAATTTTCGATTGCAAACAAAAACACTTTAACGATATCTTTTATATGGATAAAATTCCTCTTAAAATGTCCTTCAAAAAGAATAATGAACCTGTCGTTTACGGCTCTATATACAAAATCGTTTACCATTAAATCAATGCGCATTCTCGGCGACATTCCGAATACTGTAGCAAGACGGAAGCTTATTGAATTGCCACGTTCCAAAACAATTTTTTCGGCTTCCATTTTTGTTATTCCGTAAAACGATATTGGATTTATAGGTGAATCTTCCGTGCAAAATTTGTCTTTCTGACCTATTCCATATCCACTGTTTGTTGTCGGAATTATTATCCTTTGATTTTTACTTGCATTATCCGCTATAATTTTTACTGCATCAGTATTAGTGGTTTTTGCCCCGATTTTGTCACTATTACATAATGGAGCACCAACAAGAGCTGCTAACGGTATGATAATGTCCACGTTTTTAAGCGATGATTTAATAAGTTTATCGTCACGCACATCGCCTCTTATAATATTAAAATTATCGTTATAACAGCAATCCATAAGCGAGTTTTGCGAATAGATAAAATTATCTATAACAGTAACCTTATTCCCAAGAGCCAAAAGTTTGGGCACTAATACCGAACCGATATAGCCCGCTCCACCTGTAACTAAAATGTTGTAATTCATAAGAATTCCTTTTTTACCTCGTTAGAGATAGGAAGCGTTTGAAAAATGCTTCCGTGAATAGTAAAATGACTTTTTTAACTTTTTATTATCTTGCATTTAAAAACATCTTTTTACACATATACTCATCTCTAATGGGGTTATATATTTTTTAAAGTTTTATATAAATAATCAATTTTATCCCGTATATCAAACGGATAATTGCCTACAAAAAAACCGTTGTAATGTGCGATATCAGCATTAGTAGATTTCGTAATAGTATGATTAAAATATTTAATAACATCATGTCTAAGCATGCACCCGCCGGTTATTATTCTATGTTCAATACCAGCTGTCTTCAATTTATTCAGTACTATTTCGCGGGGGATATTCAATTTCGGATTCACTATCAATGTAAAACAAAACCATGAACTTTCGCCGGTTTCATTTTGAATAATAAATCTGGCATCATCTTTAAATAACCCTTTAAAATATTTTGCATTTTTTCGTCTTATTTTAAGAAATTTGTCCAATTTTTTTAATTGGACTTTACCTAATACACCGTTTAATTCTCCGGGTCGTACGTTATAGCCTGGCAATATAAACCTGTATGCTTCAAAAAAATCGTCATTTCTCTTCCTATATAGACCGCAATCGTCTTCTATACCTCTCGTCCAACCGTGAGTTCTAAGCGATTTAGAAAGTAAATATAATTCTTTGTCATTAGTTACAATCAAACCGCCTTCCATAGTTGAGATATGATGCGAAAAAAAGGTGCTAAATGTATTTATTAATCCGAATGTACCGGTATATCTACCGTTAAATTTCGCTCCCATTGATTCGCAATTATCTTCAAAAAGGATAATATTATTTTTTTTACATAATTTTGTTATTTGGTCAAACCGGCATGGGTTGCCCAATATACTTACTGCAACGACCATTTTGGTTTTTTTTGTTATTGCTTTTTCAAGTTCATTTATATCAATATTCAAAGTGTGTAAATCAATATCAACGAATTTAAGTTTTAAACCGTATTGGTGGAGCGGATAATAGGTGGTAGCCCATGAGATATTGGGAACTATTACTTCATCCCCTCTTTTAAGCGGATTTTTCTTTCTATAAAAAAGAGATGCAACCGCGATTAAATCGGCAGATGAACCCGAATTGACCATGACGGCATATTTCATTCCGAAATACTTGGCAAACTGTTCTTCAAATTCCTGTACATGTCTGCCCATAGTAAAAGAATCGCTTTTGATAACTTTATACATCGCCTGTCTTTCTTCTTTTGAAAATGTTGAATAAAGTAATTCGTATTTCATATGCTCTATCCTTTTTTTACCTAATCAATCTCGGAATTTCGCTAATAATAGAATTCTTTTCTATCGCAGGTTTCCCAACGTATTTTCCGAATACGGTCTATAAAAAATTATTTCAGAACCAGAAAAATCAAATTCAAACGGTATATTCAATAAACCTTTCAAAGATTTTTTTACTTTCATTCTATTTTCAGGTTCAACATAGAAAAGCATGAAACCGCCGCCGCCTGCACCTAATAATTTTCCGCCAATAGCGCCGTTTCGCATCGCAGTATTATAAATATCGTCGATAAAACTATTGCTTATTTTTGTGGATAAAGTCCGTTTCAGTTTCCATGTCTCATCCAGTAACTTTCCGAACAATTTAAATTTGGGTGTTTTAGATGTTATAATTTTGTACGCTTCATCAACCAGTTTACCCATTTTATGCAGTTCTTTCTCTTTTTTGGTAGTATTCTTTATTTGTTCTATAGCTATTTCCGACGCTATGCGGGACAGACCTGTAAAGAAAAGCATAAATTTTTTTTCAAATACAGATACATTTTCTTTTGTCATAAGCACTGGAGTAACGACAATTTCACCATTATTTAAAAAGTCAATTTTATTGAATCCGCCTTGAGCTGCAAAAACCTGGTCCTGTGATCCCACATTTTCTTTTATAACGTTTTGTTCTATGTGAATGGCAAGTTTGAAAAGCTCGTTTTTTGAAATAATTTGTCCTTGGAGTGCAAACATTGCTTTTAACAATCCCACCGTAAATGTGGAACTTGAACCCATGCCGGACCTTGCAGGGATATCACCGTCATGATGGATGGATATTCCTTTTTTATAATTAAAATAATTCAAAATTTCCCTTACCGACGGATGTTTTATTTCGTTTATACTTTTTGCGTTTTCCATCTGGGAATATACAATCCGATGCTTATGCTCAAAAAAAGGCGGCAATTCGCGCACTATCAAATAACAGTATTTGTCTATTGCTGCTCCAAGAACTTTGCCGTTATGCCTTAAATACCAAGTTGGGTAATCCGTACCGCCGCCAAAAAAAGATATTCGATGAGGTGTTCTGGTAATTATCATAATATTTCCCCAATCCTTTTTCATCCTGCAGCCAGTCCCACAAAAAGTCGGGACGGGCAGGATTCCGCTCCTAGAATCTTAAGGTAAACTATATAATCCCGATTGTTATCGGGATGGAGCTTCATATTCATTTTCCATACCAGTTTTTTAATTTTTGGTACGTTTTTTGAGACAGATACTTTCTGAGTATGCAATTAACAATAAATCCTTTAACGGAAGATTTAATCGCAATCAGTTTACCGAACAGCACGGTTTCCAACATAAAATTAAAAAACCTTTTTTTATAACGGTATCTTTGAATTTTATTTATTAAATAACCCGCATATCCAATTGGATATACACCGGTTGAGTTTGAACTGTATATGAATTTTTTATAATCCTTATAGGATTTGAAATCTTGGTGAAAGATATGATTGGACAATAAGGTTATATTATAACACATTTTTGAATATTTTTGAGGGTGCCATACAACTTCCTTGTACGAAGCGAATAGCATTTTGTAATTTCCCCATTCTTCCAGAGAAGAAGGTGGATTGTAAACGTAATTTTTCTTTATAAAATCAAATAATGAAGTCCCAGGAAAAGGTCTCAACATAAATAAACCTATAATAATCAAATTATTATTATACGATATTTTATCAATAACTTCAAATGTTGAATTCAAATCATTCTTTGTTTCTGTTGGAAAACCGAACACAAAAGTTACCCTATGTGGTATTTTATAGTTTTTAAGCCAATCAATAGTCCTATATATTTGGTCAATTTTAATGTCTTTTTTAATTATTTCATCCAGCAACCTCTGTGAACCCGATTCCGCTCCGAAACTCAAATATTCACATCCCGATTTGCTTATAACATCTACAAAATCAGCACCTATTTTATTGACGGCATTATCAAACGTGTTAAATCTGCAAAATGCGCTCCATCGGATTTTCAGATTTTTTTTTAAAACAGAACTAAAAATGTTATAAACCCTGACGGGATCTATAAACAGCTCATCCTCGTAAGCTATATCAAAGCTTCTTATGTTATATTTATTATAAAGAAATTCAATTTCATCTACAACTCTTTCAGCGTCTTTAAAACGGTATTTTCTTTTATGGAATGCGGTGCTATAACAAAATCCGCATCTGTACGGACAGCCTCTGGAAGTATGCAGCGGAAGTTCGTATGATAATGAAATGTTTTTGCCCAATAAATAATAGGGCAAATCAAAATCCAGTTTATTCATATCAATCAAATCCCGAGCGGCATTTATCACTATTTTACCGTTATTGTCTTTATATGCGATTCCTTTGATTTTGGATAAGTCCTGATTATTTAATAGACCATCAGCGAGTTCTTTAACTGTTTCATCCCCTTCTCCGATTACGACTATATCAACCAATTCATTTTTAAGAGATTCTTCGGGTAGCAATGAAGGGTGTACGCCGCCCAAAACAACAGGTATTTTTTTATTATAATTTTTTATCAATTTAGCGACATATAATCCTTCGGATATTGTTTTGCCGGTCAGCATGCTGATACCGACAAAAAGGTAATTTTCAAATTTTATATCTTTAATACTATCAATTCCAAGATGAATAATAGATACGTCAATATTAATATTAAGCAATGATTTTGCAATATACAGTATGCCCATCGGGAATGCAAATCCCCTCAGTTTGTTGCCCGGATAAACTAATAATACTTTAGGTTTATTGTTCATATAAGTTAAAATGCTGTTCCAAATTTGTTTTTAATTAAATAAAAAATTTTTTCGGCTTCTTTGAATTTCATTAAATATGATATAACAGCAAAAACAGTTAATCCAATAATTGATGCACCGGCTAATTGGATAAAATGATTTAAGAATGACGGCGTAGGAAACAGAATGCTTAATCCTTGAAAGGCAATAAATGTCATTAGTCCTGATATTAACGCAAAAAAGGTTGTCTTAATCAATGATTTAATAATTGAAATACCGTGAATATTATTAATCCGCTTTTTTAATAATTTAAAAAGAAAAATAGTTATAAAAAGAGATGTAACTGACGCAGACAATGCTATTCCGGCAGCCGGAGGGTTGATTATTTTCATAAAAATAAAGTTCAGAATAATTGTTAATAATATGTTTAATAAGACAATTTTAAACAATACCATCATATCTTTATAAATTAAAAAAATCCTGTTTATTATGACCGCAGCATAATTTGTAAACAATTGGAATGTATAACAAATATATATTACGGATGTAAGGTCGGTTGCCTGAGCGTCAAAAATACCTCTCTGAAAAAGAAGTTTTATTGTAGGTCTTGCAAGAATAATCATTATCACTGCCATAGGAATAAAAATGAAGCCGGTCATTTTAATACCGGTTGCCAGCGAATCTTTCATATCTTCAATTTTGTTTTCCGCTATTTGAGTAGAAAGGAAAGGATATATTGCGGTAGCAATTGTACCTGAAAATATCATCAAAGGCACTTGCACTAATTTATCGGCATAGCTTAATGCGGCAATGCTTCCGCTTGGAAGCCATGATGCCATTGTCCTGTTGATAAAAGGATTCAAAGAACCTAAAATACTGAGCATATAGAAAATAAAAGATAATTGCAGGATTTCTTTTATAGCAGGATGTCTCCAATTAAACGATAAATAATGCTTGTATCCTTTTTTTTTCGATATTGGTGCCAAAAATGCGAATTGTATTAACAAACCTATTAATAACCCCCATACAAATACAAAAACCCCCCATTTTTTTGTAAAGAATAAAATTAAAATAATGACACTAATAGTAATAAATGTTTGAGAAAATGCGGGCCATGTGAAGTGTTCGTATGCGTTGAGTATGCTTGATAACATACTGATTAGTCCTGAAAAAATAACTGTGAAACATATTATTCTCAGAATTTTAACTGATAGAATATATGTTTCAGTATCCAATCCTCTGAAGCCGTATCTTAGCATTTCGTTAGCAAAAACGAATATGACTATTGCAGATAGAACAAGGAATATAAACAAGTAATTGACCACGATGCTTGCGATTTTATTTGCCTCTTCTTTATCATGTGTCTTGTGCTTGATAAATATAGGTATAAAAAAAACAAAAATGGATGTTATAATAGCATAGATAAAGTTTGGAATAGTAAGTGCCACATAATAAGCATCCATTGCTTTCGTAATTCCAAAATACTTAGCAGAAAGCATTTCTTTGCCCATAGACAAAATGTTGCCGAAAATGCTTGCGGCAATAAGAATTATATATGCTTTAGCAATCTTAGTATTCGTGCTCAAGGTTTTTCTCCTATTTTTTTGGGAAAATAGATTTCAAAACAGATAGAGCTGAAGACAGTTTTGTCATGGAATTTATAGAGATATCTTCAGGTACGTTACCTGAAATACTTTGGAAAACATTTTGGATATTTTTAATCTGCAATAACCTTTCTTTTTGAATTTTATTGAGCGAGTTATTCTTTTCAAAATCCGATATGGCGGAGTTAAAATTACTTAATATTTTTTCCATTCTGAGTTTTGTTCTTTTATATATAATATTGATAAAATCAGGATTTACTTCATAAAAATCTTTCCGTGAACCGCTGACCCATATTTTTTTAACCGCTTCCCACCTTTCTAATTCACGTATATTCAAACTGACGCTGCCTTTGCTCATTTTCAATTTAGATACTAAATCGTCTAATGATAAAGGTTTGTCACTCATATATAGAAGTCCGTATATTTGACCGACGCTTCTGTTTAGTCCCAAACTCGCGCCAAGCTCGCCTACGATTCTTATAAAATTGATATTAATATTTTCTGTATTCATATCGTTTAATACGTATTAAACGTTCTATATATATTATAAAGAATATAATTTATTTTGTCAAGGTAAATTTATGATGTTTCCAATAGTTTACTAAAAAGGATGGTTTTATAGAGATGTATGTATTGGTTTGTAATTTTGCCCATAGAAAACTTTAATTCTATTGTTTTGCGGGCAGCATGTGTTAATTTGTTTATCAGATCTTTGTTTAGAAAAATCTGCTTAACTAATATTGAAAAATCTATTATAGTTCCAAAATCCACTATAATGCCATTTTCTCTGTCTAATATAATTTCCTCATTTGCCGTTATTCTATTTGCTATTACCAAAAGACCGCAGGACATTGCTTCAAGAATAGAGTTGGAAAGTCCCTCCCCAAAAGACGGAAGTATGAATATATCAGATGCCTGTAAATAGTTATTTATGTTATTCTTAAAACCGAGAAAATGCACATTTTTGTATTTATAAGATTTTTCCAATTCATTTGATAAAGAGCCGCTGCCTATGATTAAAAGGATAATATCTTCAGGGATTCTTTTCCATAAATTGAGAAGTATATCCAAACCTTTTCCCTTCTCCAACCTTCCGACGTATGTGCAGATTTTTTTTTCAACAGGCAGCTCAAGTTCTTTTCGTAGGTTTATTTTTTCATTTGATGTAACCTGATTAAAAAAATCAGTTTCTACTCCGTTAGGTATTAAGGTAATTTTATTTTCCGGAAATCCTGCGGCGATTACTTCATCAAATACTTCTTTGCCTGGTACTATATACGAATTGAAATGTTTTTTAAAAATATTTAGTTTTATTTTTCCAAAAGGTTTTGCTAAGGAAGTTCCGATATCACCGGTCGTCCTTGCACCGCCAAATTTAAGCAAGATTTTTTTATTAAAAAAAATTTTTATAAGTATCGCTGAAAAAGCATGTGAAGAAGCAAGATGGACATGGATTATGTCGTATTTATTACGATTTTTGACAAGAAATAAAAAGGATGAGAGACAGAAAAAGATAGACGAAACAATGCCTTTCCCGAAAGAAAAAGTTCTGAATACGGGAAGCGAGGGAAACGAGTCCAGTAACTCGTATTTTTTTAGTTTTTCTAATCTTGTGG
>Ga0156821_1087_pt1 | contig 34989 bp, 31 predicted proteins | sample RifOxyD2_FD_112121 | JGI IMG/M metagenome (GOLD analysis project Ga0156821, IMG submission 112121) | Elusimicrobia bacterium RIFOXYD2_FULL_34_30 | reverse complement strand
AATTAAAAAAATATGGTAAAATTTACATTATGAAAAAGTATATATTTGTTATTATTTTTTTTGCTTTTTTAACACTTCTATTTTTACCGAAAATATTTTTAATGTCTCATATGCCAATAACACCCGGTCTTGGCGGTAGCGATATAACAGATTTAAATTACCCTTATAAACACATCTTGTCTCAATCAATAAAAAAATTTGAAATACCGACATGGTCAAATCTGACATGGTGCGGATATCCATTGCATGCCGAAGGACAAGGAGGATTTTTTTACCCTTTAAATGTTATCATCTTTTTTATTTTTTCACCTGATATCGGATTCAATCTATCAATTATTATAAACTTTATCCTATGCGGTTTATTCAGCTTTTTATTTTTTAATGAAATCGGGTTAAAAAGACTCGCATCAATTATTTCTGCAACAATATTCTCGTTTTCCGGATTTTTTTTCTGTCATATCCAGCATTTAAATATGCTTAATTCAGTAATTTGGTTTCCTTTAATATTTTATTTCTTTGAAAAATATTTTAAGACCGGAAAATTTAAATACATTATTTTTTCAGGTATTGCTCTTGGAATACAAATTCTCGCCGGTTTCCCGCAGTTTGTATATTACACCATAGTCCTTTCTTTTTTCTATTTTATTTTTAACCTTAAGAAACTGCCTGTCTTGCGAGCAATTATATCTTTTTCTGCATTCATAATAATCGGACTTTGTATTTCTGCTATTCAATGGTTACCTACGCTGGAACTGGTAAATTTTACTGCAAGAAAAACCGGTTTTGCCAAGGATGCCGCTAGATGGTGGTGGTCATATAATTTTAGCGATATTATTACATGGATATTTCCTTTTAGTTACGGTTCACCTTACGATAACAGCTATATCAAAATGCATTCTATATTTTTTGAAAATTCATTTTTCTTTGGTAAAATTGCTCTAATAATTGGACTCTTCGGATTATATTTTAATCTAAAGAAATTCAAATATTTTGTTTATTTGATAATAATTACATTGATAATTTCTCTTGCATCTTCGCTTGGTATAAATAAATTATTAGATATGATTCCTGGATTTGAACAATTCCGTTTACATCAAAGGACATTAATATTCGCAGTTTTTTCGATTTGCCTGTTTTTGGGACATTTCATAAATAAATTAAAAAGTGATTTCTTAAAAATATTGATTTTCATTTTAGTTATTATTGAATTACTTCTTTTTGCTCAAAAACAAAATGCCTTTTACAATAGAATAAGCTGGTTATCCACACCGCCTTCCGTAGATTTTATTAAAAATGATACCGACTTTTTCCGTGTGTGGAATATAAATTCATTTAGCAAAGCTTCACAAATTGCTAACGGCTTTTCAGGAAACCTGATAACTTACTTTAACTATAAAAATTTTTTACAACCAAACTCAAATATTATTTGGAATATTCCTGCGATAGAAGGTCATGGCGCTCTCCGCCCTAAAAGATTTTATGAAATCTGGGATAAAATGGTAACGAGCGGTATAGGTTTTGAAACATTAAGATTCATCGGATTTGCCGGCGGAAAGTACATAATTACAACTTATAGCTTACTTCCTGATTTTGTTACATTTAGAAAAGATTTTGAGTTTTATGAAAATATGCCAACTATCAAGATTTACGAAAATAAATTATATTCAAGAAAAGTTTTTTTTGCCAACAATGCCATAGTTTTACCGGAAAACAGGATTATAGATAAATTATTTGAGAAAAATTTTGACATTTTCAAAACCGTAATTTTGGAAGAATATCCCGATAATTTCCGATATGAAGGAACCGGGAGCGTCAATATCAAAAAGTACTCGGAAAAGGAAATAGAGTTTGAAACAGAATCTGATGAGGGCGGTTTTTTGGTTCTAAACGATACTTGGTATCCGGGTTGGGAAGCATATGTTAACGGTAAAAAGTTTAAAATATTCAAAGCAGACTATTTGTTTCGTGCATTAGAAATCCCAAAAGGAAATTGCTCAATAAAATTAGCATATAATCCAAAATACTACAATATCGGCAAAATAGTCTCAATATTCACTTTTTTTTGCTTGATTTTTATTCTATTTTTTTATAGAATTATAAAGATATGACTTTAGAAGAGCAATTATCTAAGATAAAACGCGGAACAGTTGAAATAATTTCCGAAGAAGAACTGATAACTAAATTAAAAAGCGGCAGGCCATTGAGGGTAAAGCTAGGTGTAGATCCGACATCTCCTGATATTCATTTAGGACATACTGTTGTAATTGAAAAACTTAAAACATTTCAGGACCTAGGACACCATGTTGTTTTCATAATTGGTGATTTTACCGCTAAAATCGGGGATCCCTCCGGTCGAAGTGCAACCAGACCTACCCTCGGCGAAGAAGAGATTTTAAATAATGCCAAGACATATCAGGAACAAGTTTTCAAGATTCTTGATAAGGAAAAAACTGAAGTAATGTTTAACAGCCATTGGCTCTATTCATTAGGGCTTGACGGTCTTTTAGAATTAGCTAAACATTCAACGGTGGCTCAAATGCTTGCAAGGGCGGATTTTAACCAGCGGTACAAAGAGGGTAATGATATTACAATCCTTGAATTCTTATATCCGCTTCTAACCAGTTATGATTCTGTAGCAGTAAAAAGTGATGTTGAATTGGGCGGTACTGACCAAAAATTTAATCTTTTGATGGCAAGGAAAATTCAAAAAGATTACGGTGAACCTTCCCAGGTTGCAATAACCATGCCGATTTTAGAAGGCACTGACGGGATTCAGAAAATGTCAAAATCATACGGCAATTATATCGGTATTTCTGAACATCCATCTGAAATATTCGGTAAAATAATGTCAATTTCGGATGAACTTATGTATAAGTATTATTTGCTTATAACTAATGAGAACTTGGATGAAATTAAAAAAGAACATCCGAAAAAGATGAAACAAAAATTAGCGAACATTATACTAACAAAATTTTATTCAAAAAATATTGCAGAACAATCTGAACAAGAATTTGAAAAAGTTTTTTCGGCGAAAGAATTACCTTCAAATATTGAAGAATTCAGAATATCGGAAAAAGAAATGAAATTATCAGAACTTCTTGTCAAATCAAAACTTGTTACAAGCAAAAAAGAAGCAGAACGGATGATTCAGCAAGGCGGTGTTAAAATAAATGAGCAAAAAGTTTCAGATGATAAAGTTATTAAAATTGAAAATTCAATATTAATTCAGGTCGGAAAAAGAAAATTTAAAAAAATAATTACCTAAAAGTCAAAGTTTTTGACAGAACGAAAATTTATAAGGAGGATAGTAAGATGGCAAAGATTGATTTTGGCGGGATTATGGAAGAAGTTGTGACAAGAGACGAGTTTCCTTTGTCTAAGGCACAGGAAATCCTAAAAAATGAAGTTGTTGCGGTAATAGGATATGGTGTTCAGGGTCCTGCCCAATCGCTTAATATGAGAGATAACAAAATAAATGTTATTGTTGGTCAGCGGCCTGAAGAAAAAGTTTATTGGGATAAAGCCGTGGCAGACGGCTGGATACCAGGCAAAACTTTATTCAGCATTGATGAAGCCGTACAAAAAGGAACGATAATACAATTTTTAGTATCAGATGCAGCCCAAATGGCCGTATGGCCTAAAATACAACAATACATTACTAAAGGGAAGGCTTTATATTTTTCTCACGGTTTTTCTATAGTATATAAGGAACAAACAAAAATTATTCCGCCTAAAGATATCGATGTAATTCTTGTGGCTCCGAAAGGGTCTGGTACTTCAGTTAGAAGAAACTTTTTAAGTGGAAGCGGTATAAATTCATCTTTTGCAGTTTTCCAGGATGCAACAGGAAAAGCGATGGATAGGACTCTTGCTCTGGGAATAGCAGTTGGTTCCGGTTTCCTTTTCCCGACCACTTTTGAAAAAGAAGTTTATAGCGATCTCACCGGAGAAAGAGGAACCCTTATGGGTGCATTAGCCGGTATACTTGATGCACAGTATGACCTTCTGAGAAAACATGGGCATAGCCCGTCAGAAGCATTTAATGAAACCGTTGAAGAACTTACCCAGAGTTTAATAAGACTGGTTGCCGAAAACGGTATGGACTGGATGTTTGCAAACTGCAGCACAACCGCCCAGAGAGGCGCCCTTGATTGGATGCCGAAATTCAAAAAAGCTGTTGAACCGGTTTTTAAAGAACTTTATGACAAGGTTAAGGATGGAAAAGAAACAGAGAGAGTGCTGAAAGCAAACGGTGCATCGGATTACAGGGAAAAACTTGAGAAGGAATTGAAAGTCATTAGAGATTCTGAAATGTGGCGTGCCGGTGCAGCAGTCAGGTCATTAAGACCCGAAAACTGGAAAAAGAATAAATAAATTTAAAATAATGCTTAGCAAAGTTTTTCTTTTTTGTATTATATTTATTTATATCGGTTTTTTGAATGCAGATTTTAAACCTATACCGTGGATATCTGAAGAAAATGTAACTTTCTTAACCAAGTGGGGAAATAAAGGTTCTCAAAATAGTGAGTTCTTACTGCCTAAAAGTATCGCTATAAATTCAAATGACGAGATATATGTAGTAGATACGGGTAACCGGTGTATTCAGAAGTTTGCATCAAACGGTAAATTTATAGAAAAATATATCGGTAAACAAAAATCCGCATCTCTCAAAATAGCAAAATTTTCAACACCTGTCGGAATAGCAATTGACAACGTTGATAATATTTATATAACCGATGTGGAATCCGAAAAGGTAAGTAAATTAAATCCTGAATTTTACTTAATTCGCGAATGGGATATAACATTTTCAAGATGGAGACCTATGGGTATCGCAATAGACGGATATGACAATCTTTATGTGTCGGATATAAGAAATCATTCTATCAGAAAATTCACAATAGACGGCGATCCTATAGCAAACTGGGGGAATGAAGGTATAGCAGAAGGAAAATTTAAATGGCCTCAAGGTATAGCCGTGGGTAAAAAATCAAGAATTTATATTGCAGACACTTTTAATAACCGTATTCAAAGATTTACAACAAACGGCAGTTTTTTCTGCGAATGGGGATGGCTTGGTTCAAGAAAAGATGAATTTGTAACACCTCGGGCATTAACAACAGACTCTGAAGGAAGAGTATATGTTGCAGATACAGGTAATCATCGTATTTCTGTTTTTACGACTGACGGTGAATATCTTTTCAGTTGGGGTCGCAAAGGTAACGCTAACGGAGAATTCAAATATCCTCAGGGAATCGCGATAGACTCAACCGGAAATATCTATGTAGTAGATACTGATAACCATAGAATACAAAAATTCCAAGGTCCTTCTTCAACAAATATAGTTAAAAAAAGCAAAAAATCAGTATTAATAACAAATCTTGCAGTAGCGGATTTTTCATCTAAAAACGTATCTTCCAGTGATGCTTCAATAGTGGCAGATTTCTTAAGAACCGAGCTTGTTAATATTGGCAATTTTAATGTAGTTGAAAAAACAAATATGAACAAACTCTTAGAAGAAGCTGCTTTTCAAAATACGGGTTGCACAACAACTGAATGTGCAATACAAATCGGCAAAATATTAAATGTCCGACAAATTGTTGTGGGTTCTTACTCAAAATTGGGAAATGAATATTATTTAACTATTAATCTTGTTGAAGTTGAAAGCGGTAAAATATTAAAATCTCTTGATCATAAAGTAATGTCGCAAGCGGAAATAAGAGATACATGTAAAATTTTGGCGTATAGGTTGATAGAATAGATAAAAACAATTAAAAGTTAAAAGTTAAAAAATTAATGTAGAAAGATTTATTATGAGAAAAATAAAATATCGGGCAGTTTTTAAAAGTAGCGGATGGATTTTTGCGGTTTGGGGAGTCATTGTAACATTGAAAGGACTTTATGACGCTTTTTTAGGTCTGCCTGAATCAGAATTTGTGCCAATAGCTAAATGGTCAAAATATTCTGGTTTTGAAGTTGTTTTTGGTCTTGCATGCGTATTTGTAGGACTTTTGATATTTGAGATTTCTAAAAGAATTCCGGAGATAATAGAACGAGTAGAGACAGATTGACACTTAATTTTTTTGTGTATATCAGAGTATTTTTATATGAAGAAATATTCCAAAAGATTAGATAAATTACCACCTTATATTTTTTCAATAATCAATTCTTTAAAAAAAGACGCATATGAAAAGAAATTGGACGTAATTGATTTAGGAATGGGTAATCCCGATTTACCAACACCGGATATTATCATTGACCGTCTTATAGATACTATCAAAAATCATCATGGAACACATCGTTATCCGCAGGCGAAAGGTATGCCAAAATTAAGAAAAGCAATTTGCAACTGGTATAAAAGAAGGTTTGATGTTGATATTAATCCCGATAACGAAGTAATCGTATTAATTGGTTCAAAGGAAGGTATTGCACATATGTGCATGACTTATCTTGATATAGGTGATACTGCACTTGTTTCCAATCCGGCGTACCCGGCACATCTTAATAATATTGTTTTAGCCGGTGGAAATATTTATGATATGCCTCTTTTAGCTGAAAATAAATGGTTGCCGGATTTATCAAAAATTCCTGAAAAAATTGCAAAAAAAGCAAAATTTATGATTTTGAATTATCCGAACAATCCAACTGCTGCTGTAGTTGAAGATTTGACTTTTTTTAAAGAAGTAGTTAGATTTGCAAAAAAATACGACATCATAGTTTGCCATGATAATGCATATTCAGAGGTTACATTTGATGATTTTGTCGCACCATCATTTCTGCAAACCCCAGGAGCAAAAGATGTCGGAGTGGAATTCTATTCTTTATCCAAAACATATAACATGGCAGGTTGGAGAGTCGGATTTTGCCTTGGAAATCCAGAAATAATAGCACCTCTTGAAAAATTCAAATCATTTGTCGACTATGGAGTGCCAACATTTTTGCAATTGGCTGCAGTGGCGGCATTATGCAGCGAAGATGGAATAATGAAACCTACTCTTGATGAATATAAAAAAAGAAGGGACAAATTCTGTGACGGTTTAAATAAACTCGGTTTTCTTGTAGAAAAACCCAAAGCAACAATGTATCTCTGGGCGAAAATCCCTGAAAAATTCCAAAAAAAAGGCTCGTTACATTTTTCAGAACAATTAATAAAAAATACAGGGATAGTGTGTCTTCCGGGAAGTGGTTTCGGTAAATACGGAGAAGGATATGTCAGATTTGCTCTTGTTACCCACTTCAATAGATTTCACGACGCACTTCTTCGTTTAAAAAAGTTTTTGAGGAATTAAAAAATGATAAACATTGGAATCATAGGTTGCGGAACTGTAGGTTTAAATGTAATTAAAATATTACAGAAGCAACGCAATAATATTATTAATAAAATAGGTTGCAATATAAATATTAAGTGGGTTTGCGATAAGGATTCTTCTCGGCTAAGAGCTGCCAATTTACCAAAAGAAAAATTAACAGATGATTTAAAAAAGGTTATACTGGACCCGGAAGTAGATATCATTATTGAATTAATAGGCGGTACCGATACATCTAAAAATATTATCATTGATGCATTAAATCACAACAAACACATAGTAACCGCAAACAAGGCCGTGCTTTCAAAATATTGGGACAAAATATTTTCACTTGCATTGCAGAAAAAGCTTTCGGTATATTTTGAAGCGTCTGTAGGAGCCGGTATTCCTGTAATTCAATCGTTAAACGAGGGACTTGTTACAAACAGAATTCAATCCATTATAGGTATATTGAACGGTACCACCAATTTCATTCTTACAAAAATGACGGATGAAAACATGAATTTTAACCAAGCTTTGAAATTAGCACAGAAATCCGGTTTTGCTGAAGCAAATCCTGCTCTTGATATAAACGGCTCTGATACTGCTCATAAACTTTCAATATTGGCGTCTATTGCGTACAGTAATCATCTGCCTTTTGAAAATATTTATAGAGAAGGAATATCAAATATAAATCCAATTGATATAAAATATGCAAAAAAAGAATTTGGATATGTTTTGAAATTGCTTGCGATAGTAAAAAATGACAATAACGAAATTTCAGCATCTGTTTATCCTACATTTATTTCCGATGAACATCCTCTTGCAACGGTAGAAAATGAATATAATGCCATTTATATTCACGGTGATTCCGCAGGTGACATAATGTTTTACGGAAAGGGCGCAGGTGGTCCTGCTGCAGCAAGCGGCGTGACTTCCGATATCGTATGTCTTGCACGAAATATATTCTACAGAACTGCCGGTAAATTTTCATATGTTTCCTATAACACAAAACTTAATCTCAATATGAAGCCGATTGAAAAAACTGAATCAAAATATTACTTAAGATTTACGACAGTTGATAAACAGGGAGTCCTTGCTAAAATATCCGGAATCCTGAGTGAAAATAGCGTTTCTATATCTGCATGTTTTCAGGAACAGAGGCATAAAAAACAATCCGTCCCTATTTTCATACTTACGCATAAAGCAAAAGAAGGGAATATAAGAAAAGCACTAAAAACGATTGATAGTTTATCAATTATAAAGTCAAAAACTGTAATGCTGAGAATATTGGAGAGTTAATTGAGGCTATAAACAATTAAAAATGCAAAATTAAAAATTTAGGTATTTATTTTAATAAATATTTTAACCTTCATTTTTAACTTTTAACTTTTAATTTTTAATTGATTTTATGATATGATTTACAAAGGTATTATCAACAGATATAAAAAGTATTTGCCGGTGTCTGAAAAAACACCGATAGTTACGCTGTATGAGGGTAATACGCCACTATTGCGTGCAAGAAACTTAGAAAAATTCTTAAATGTAAAATCTGAGATTTATTTAAAATTTGAGGGAATGAATCCAACCGGTTCTTTCAAGGACCGCGGTATGACAATGGCGATTTCCAAAGCGGTTGAAGAAGGAAGTAAAGCGGTTATTTGTGCTTCAACCGGAAATACAGCCGCATCCGCTGCCGCATATGCTGCAAAAGCAGGATTGAAGTGTTCGGTCATTATACCTGACGGTTCTATCGCTTTAGGTAAACTTTCACAGGCAATGATGCATGGAGCTAAAGTGATAGCACTTAAAGGCAATTTTGACGAAGCGTTAAAAATAGTTATTGAAATAACTGAAAACTATCCTATAACACTCGTAAACTCATTAAATCCATATAGGATTGAAGGACAAAAAACTGCTTCTTTTGAAATAATTGACTTTTTAGGTAGAACACCAGACTACCATTTTATACCTGTCGGTAATGCCGGAAATATCACGGCATATTGGAAAGGCTACAAGGAATATAGTTCAGAGTCCAGAGTTCATAGTTCGGAGAAAAACCACAAAAATAACTATGAACTACGAACTACAAACTATGAACTGCCTCATATGATGGGTTTTCAAGCAGCCGGCTCAGCACCTATTGTAAAAGGCAAACCGATAAAAGATCCGAAGACAATCGCGACTGCTATAAAAATAGGTAATCCTGCATCATGGAAAAAAGCTGAGGAAGCAAGAGACGAATCCAGGGGTGTAATAGACATTGTCACCGATACCGAGATTATCAAAGCATATAAGCTTTTATCTTCGCTGGAGGGTGTTTTTGTAGAACCGGCATCTGCCGCATCCGTAGCAGGACTTATAAAATATAATTTAAAATTAAAAATGAAAAATGAAAAATTTAAGATTGTATGCACATTGACAGGTCACGGACTGAAAGATCCGGATAGAGCAATAAAATCTGCAACGAAGCCGAAAGTAATCGGTCAGAACATGAAAAAAATCATCTCTGCCATAGGATTATAATAAATGAAAACTATTAAAATTAAAATTCCTGCGACAACTTCAAATTTTGGTTCCGGTTATGATGTATTAGGTGCTGCACTTAAACTTTATAACGAATTTGAAGTAGATTATGAGCCAAGTAATAAATCAGAATGTGTCAATCTTGAAATTTCCGGAGAAGGTGAATATGAATTACCAAGAAACAATAAAAATATAATCTGTAAAACCTTGCTTTTCGCATTGAATAAACTTAAAACCGGCAAATATAGATTTGAAATAAAATCAATAAATAGAATTCCGCTTACAAAAGGGCTGGGAAGTTCCGCTTCAGCCAGATTGGCCGGACTTATTGCAGCCAATAGAATTTGCAATAATAAACTCTCCGAAAAAGAAATATTAGAAATAGCTACAAAGTTGGAAGGACATCCTGATAATATAGTGCCGGCACTTTTCGGTGGATTATGTATTTGCAATTTTGATGAAAAAAATGTAATATATAACAAAATAAAAATGCCGAACGATTTAAAGGCAGTTTTTTGTGTTCCGGATTTTGAGATTTCAACGGATAATGCAAGAAAAATTTTACCTGATAAAGTATTTCTCAAAGATGCTGTTTTTAATTCAGGTAGAGTAGGTTTTTTTATTTCAGCGATTAACCAAAAAAAGTATGAATTACTTTCTATCGCTATGGATGATAAAATACACCAACCATATAGAAAAAAGCTAATTCCGGGTGCTGATAAAGTCTTTAAATCTGCAATAAAATCAGGGGCATATGGAGTATGTATTTCAGGAAGCGGTCCTACAATATTGGCTATCAGCAATAAAAGATTTGAATTAAGGATAGGAAAAGCAATGCAAAAAGAATTTTCAGAACATAGAATCAACTCAAAAATTATTATCTGTGATTTTGACAACGAAGGATTTAAATATGCTTGATCTTGTTGTTATGAAATTCGGCGGATCATCCGTAGCAAATACTGAAAAAATAATTAATGTAGCAACTCGTGTCACCGACAAATCTAAAAAATATCGTGTTGTCGTAGTCGTCTCGGCTCCAGGTGATATGACTGATGATTTAATAGACAAAGCAAAATCTATTAACGAATCACCGGATCCCAGAGAAATGGATATGCTGCTCGCAACCGGTGAAATGCAATCTATCGCTTTGCTTTCTATGGCAATAAAATCAAAAGGATTCAATGCAATCTCTTTAACAGGTCCGCAAGCAGGTATTTATGCGGATAGCGTTCATACTAAAGCCAAAATAAAAAAAATTCGTCCAAAAAAAATAGTCACTGAATTGCAGAAAGGTAAAATAGTTATTGTCGCAGGTTTTCAAGGACTGAATCCTAACGATGATATTGCTACTTTAGGTAGGGGTGGGAGTGATTTAACCGCAGTTGCTCTTGCTGCTGCTTTAAAAGCCAAAGAATGTGAGATATATACGGATGTCAATGGTGTCTATACCACAGATCCACGGTTAATTCCTGAAGCAAAAAGACTTGATAAAATTTCGTATGATGAAATGCTTGAACTTGCGGGAGTAGGCAGCCAGGTTATGATGTCGCGTTCAATCGAAGTAGCCAAGAAATATAATGTTGATATTCATGTCCGTTCCACTTTTTCTGATGCAAATGGTACAATTATAACTAAGGAGGTTCCAAAAATGGAAGATGTGGTTGTATCCGGTGTTGCTTATGATAAAAATGAAGCTAAATTGTCGGTTACGGATATCCCGGATAAGCCCGGCATAGCGGCAAAAATTTTCGGTGCATTATCAAAAAAAAATATCAATGTAGATATGATTATTCAATCCGCTGCAAGAGAGAAATATAACGATATATCTTTTACTGTATCAAAAAACGATTTAAAAAATGCAACTTCAATATTAAAACAAATTTCAAGGACTTTAAATGCCGGTCCGGTCATTTATGACGAGAATGTCGCAAAGATTTCAATCGTAGGAATTGGCATGCGCAGCCATTCCGGTGTTGCTGCTAAAATGTTTAAGATATTAGCGAATGAAGGTATAAACATTCAGATGATATCAACTTCGGAAATCAAAATATCATGCATCATTTCAAATAAAGATACAAATAGAGCAGTACGAATTCTGCACAAACAGTTCGGTTTAGGGTGATTTTATGAATGTAAATATTTTTGATACAACTTTAAGAGACGGTACTCAAGGTGAGGGAATATCTTTAACCGTTGACGATAAACTGAGAATCGCTTCGGCATTAGACGATATTGGAATCCATTATATCGAGGGCGGCTGGCCGTATTCAAATCCCAAGGATATAGAATTCTTCAAAAAAGTAAAGAAATTGAAATTAAACGCTAAAATCACTGCATTCGGTTCTACGCGACATAAGGATTCTAAACCGGAAAAAGACGGGAATCTTTTAGCAATAGTAAATATCAAACCCGATTGTGCGTGTATCTTTGGGAAGGCTTGGGATTTGCATGTAAGTTTTGCTTTAAATACTACTCTTGAGAAAAACCTTGATATGATTTATTCATCGGTAAAATTTCTTAAATCTAAGAATTTAGAGGTTATATTTGATGCCGAGCATTTTTTTAATGGTTTTGAATCTAATCCTGATTATGCATTAGAAGCCATTAAGTCCGCTGTTGCAGGCGGAGCAGATATTATTACTCTTTGCGATACGAACGGTGGAATGCTTCCTAATCAAGTAAAAAATGTAGTTGAATATGTAAAAAATCTTATATCAGTGCCATTAGGAATTCACGCACATAACGATTCCGGTTGTGCAGTTGCAAATTCAATTATTGCGGTACAATCTGGTTGTACTCATATACAAGGTACCCTTAATGGATGGGGAGAAAGATGTGGAAATGCAAGTTTATCATCAATAATCCCTAATTTAAAACTAAAACTTGGTATCGACTGTATTGCAAGTGAAAAACTTAAACTACTTACTGAAACATCCCGTTATATATCGGAAATAGCAAATGTAGTTCCGAGTCACAAGCAACCTTACATAGGTTATTCAGCTTTTGCACATAAAGGAGGAATTCACGCATCGGCAGTTGCAAAAAAGTCGTCAACATACGAACATATAAATCCGTCACTTGTAGGAAATCAAAGAAGAATTTTAATTTCTGAGTTATCAGGACGCGCAAATATACTCCTGAAATCTAAAGAGTTGAATATAGATTTCGAAAAGAATACAGATAAAACCAAAAAAATACTCCAAATTATAAAAGAATATGAGAAAAAAGGTTATTCATATGAAGGAGCGGAGGGTTCATTTGAACTTCTAGTCAAAAAACATATCGGAAAACATAAGACCTTCTTTGATTTGGGCGGATTCAGGGTTGCAGTAGAAAAAGATAAAAACGGAAATTTAAAATCAGAAGCTACCATAAAAGTTTTTGTTAAAAATAAAGAAGAACTTACTGCAGCTGAAGGTGACGGACCGGTGAACGCTCTTGATAATGCATTAAGAAAGGCATTGGATAAATTCTATCCGCAATTAAAAAATGTTCGTCTTTCTGATTTTAAAGTTAGAATTATTAATCCTTCGGACGGTACCGGCGCAAAGGTAAGAGTTCTAATACAATCTACTGACGGTAAAAATGAATGGAACACAGTAGGTGTTTCGGAAAATATAATAGAAGCATCCTGGCAGGCACTTGTTGATTCCATTGAATATAAATTACTCAAAGAATAAGCCCCGTTAGAAATAAGTTTGTATACCAAATATTTACTATAGAAATTATGATATAGAAATTGGAGGAATGAAAAATGCGAAGCGATGAAGTTAAGAAAAGTGTAGACAGAGCGCCCAATAGATGCCTTCTTTATGCTACCGGTATCACAAAAAAATCAATGCATAAACCTTTTATAGGAATAGCATCCAGTTTTTCAGATCTGGTTCCGGGTCATATCGGAATGCGCGATTTGGAAAGATATATTGAAAGAGGTGTGGAATCCGGCGGCGGAACACCTTTCATTTTCGGTCTTCCGGCAATTTGTGACGGTATTGCAATGGGTCATTCGGGTATGTGTTATTCACTACCTTCAAGAGAACTTATAGCCGATTGCATTGAATCTGTGGCAAATGCGCATAAATTGGACGGCTTAGTATTTTTAACTAACTGCGATAAAATTACACCAGGAATGCTTATGGCAGCAGGAAGATTAAATATACCTTCAATCGTAGTTACGGCGGGACCAATGTTAACAGGTTTTTATGATGGTAAACGACGTTCGTTGGTTCGCGATACATTTGAAGCAGTCGGACTTTTCCGTGCAAAAAAAATGAAAGAAGAAGAACTTGAAGAATTAGAAATGTGTGCATGTCCCGGGGCGGGAAGTTGTCAGGGCCTTTATACTGCAAATACTATGGCCTGCCTAACAGAAGTGATGGGAATGTCACTACCCGGTTGCGGAACTGCCCCCGCAGTATCAAGTAAAAAAAGAAGAATTGCATATGAATCCGGGATTCGTATTGTTGAACTTATCAACAAACAAATATTACCCAGAAGAATTATGTCAATCGAAGCATTTCATAATGCAATTGTAACAGATATGGCTTTAGGCGGTTCTACAAATACTGTTTTGCATCTACCGGCCATCGCAAATGAATGCGGTAGAAAGTTATCCTTAACACTGTTTGATGAAATATCAAAAAAAACACCTAACATAGTTAAATTGGAACCAGCAGGTAATTATTACATGGAGGATCTTGATAATGCCGGCGGCATTCCTGCAGTTATGTCTGTATTAAAAAATAAACTAAATGATAATCCAACAGTTTCAGGCAAAAGAATTTCTGAAATAATTAAAGAGGCTTTAGTTAAAGATAGTGATGTTATCAGACCGTTAGATAAACCATATAATGCTACAGGCGGGATCGCTATACTTTTTGGAAATATTGCTCCCAACGGTTGCGTTGTAAAACAATCTGCTGTTAGTCCAAAAATGTTAAAATTTACGGGAATAGCCAGAGTCTGTGAATCTGAAGAATCGGCTATGAATTTAATTACTTTGAAAAAAATAAAAAAAGGAGATGTAATTATAATAAGAAATGAAGGACCAAAAGGTGGTCCCGGAATGCGTGAGATGCTTTCACCAACCGCTGCAATAGTCGGAATGGGATTATCCGAATCGGTTGCTTTGATAACTGATGGCAGATTTTCCGGAGGAACTCGTGGACCATGTATCGGACATGTTTCGCCCGAGGCATCTGCGGGTGGTGTAATAGGAATTATCAAAGACGGAGAAGAAATAACTATTGATATACCTAACAGAAAAATATTTGTCCGACTTACAGATGTAGAAATCAAACTTCGCTTAGCCAGAAAAAAAGTGCCGGAGCAAAAAATAAAAAATGGCTGGCTTTCAAGATATGCAAAATTAGTAACATCTGCTGATTTAGGTGCAATTTTAAAATAATTAGATTATTGAATTATCAACAATTTTCAGTAATTTAAAGTCCAAGTAATCAGGGTTTGCTAAGTTTTTAAGTAGACCATATATATTGTGAGGTGTAGAATGTTAAAAACAGGTTCAGAAATATTTTGTGAATCTCTTTTAAGAGAAAATGTTAAAGTCTTATTCGGTATTCCCGGTGGGCAGGTTATTCCAATATTTGATAAAATTTACGATTATAGAGATAAAATAAAATTTATTTTAACTAGACATGAGCAAGGCGCGGGACATATGGCTGATGGTTACGCACGTTCTACTGGTAATGTCGGAGTTTGTATAGCGACCAGCGGTCCCGGAGCAACCAATCTCACAACAGCACTTGCAACAGCAAATATGGATTCAGTACCAATCGTTGCATTTACAGGTCAGGTTGCAACATCCTTAATCGGAAATGACGCTTTTCAAGAAGCTGATACAACAGGTATTACAAGACCAGTAACAAAACATAATTTTTTAGTAAAGGATGTAAGCGAACTCGCAAAAACAATACATGAGGCGTTCTATATTGCCAAAACAGGCAGACCCGGGGCTGTACTTGTTGACATACCAGTTGATGTGCAACGTGCAACAACAGAATTTGTATATCCCGAAACAATCGATATACGATCTTATAAACCTGTTTATACAGGGCATTTAGGACAGATAAAAAAAGCTGCAGAACTGATTAATTCAGCTAAACAACCTTTACTTTATATTGGCGGCGGAATAATTTCGGCTAATGCGTCTACTGAATTGTTTAAACTTGCTGAAAAAATACATACTCCCGTCACTACAACATTATTAGCAATCGGTAGTTTTCCGCCAAATCATCCTCTAAACCTTTATATGCCCGGTATGCATGGAAATTATGCTGCAAATCATGCTTTCCAAAATTGCGATTTAATCATAGCTATCGGAGCCAGATTTGATGATAGAGTTACCGGTAAACTTACAGCATTCGCTCCTAAAGCCAAAATTATTCACATTGACATAGATCCGACATCAATATCTAAAAATGTTCAGGTTAATATCCCGGTAGTAGGTGATGCAAAAAGTATAATCAATGAGCTTTTGAAATATGTCAAAAAGAAAAATAACAAAGAATGGCTTAAAAGAATTTCTGAATGGCAAAAAACAAACCCTTTCTCTTATAAAAAAGATAATAAGCTTCGTCCGCAATATATTATAGAAAAAATATCCGAAATAACAAAGGGCGAAGCAATTGTCGTAACGGAAGTGGGACAAAACCAAATGTGGGCAGCACAATTCTATAAACCCAAACATCCGAGACACTTTTTATCCAGCGGTGGTTTAGGAACCATGGGATACGGGTTTCCGGCTGCTATTGGTGCGAAAATCGCCAATCCTAAAAAAACGGTTATTGATATTGCAGGTGATGGTTCTATACAAATGAATATACAAGAACTTGCTACTGCTGTTTTAAATAATATAAATGTTAAAATTGTCATATTAAACAATGCACACTTAGGAATGGTGCGACAATGGCAAGAACTATTTTATAAAAGGAGATATTCAGCCGTATGTCTTTGCAAACCTGATGGTTGTTTACCTTCGGATGCATCTGCTAAGAGATCAACCATTATGATACCTGATTTTGTTAAATTAGCAGAATCATATAACGCAGTTGGAATAAGAGTAACAAAAAAAGAAGATGTAGAAAGTACATTAATACAGGCACTGAAAATTGATAAAACAGTTGTTATGGATTTCATTGTCGAAGAAGAAGAAAATGTGTTACCAATGGTTCCAACAGGTGCTGCTTTGGATGAAATAATAATGAGCCTTGCATAGAGTCACCGAGCTTGCTCGGTAATGTGCGATAGCGGGGTAGCGGGATAGTGCGATAGAATAAATGAAATTCAAGTAGTCATTGAGATAGTCTATCATCGCACAATCCCACAATCGCACCATCACACCATCTCACAACTCTAAATACGTTTTTTTGAGGAGGTTTTATGAAACATACAATTTCGGTTTTGGTTGAAAATAAATCAGGCGTTCTGGCAAGAATCGCAACACTCTTTGCGGCACGCGGATATAATATCGATTCATTAGCGGTCGGAGAAACTGATGACCCGTCAATATCCAGAATGACAATTGTAGTAAACGGCGATGAAAAAATACTGGAACAAGTTGAAAAACAATTAAATAAACTTATTGATGTCATAAAACTTAATGATTTTCTCAACGTAGAACATATAGAAAGAGATTTAGTGCTTATTAAAGTCAAAGCCGACAAAAATTCAAGGAACGAGATTTTGCAGATTGTAGATATATTCAGGGCAAAAATTATTGATGTTTCTGTTAGCACTGTTATAGTAGAGATGACGGGTGATGAAAATAAGATTCAGGCGTTATTGAATATGCTTAAACCGTTCGGAGTAAAAGAAGTCGTTAGAACCGGAATTATTGCGATAGCAAGGGGGGGATAGAAATGCAAAAAAACTATTACACAGATTATAAAAGACGATTACACAGATTAAAACCTTCTTTTTTAGTTTCTGTTTTTACTTTAACTTTTCTACCTTTCTACCTATTTACCTTTCTACCTATTTTTATTGGTTGTGCACCAAAGGCAAAATACCTGATTGAGAATTATGTGCCACCGGAAAGGGTTGCGGTCTTACCTTTTACAAACCAATCTATAGATTTTGATGCACCTGTCTTAATGCGTTACCTTTTCAATAAAAGATTAATCGCCAATGGATATAATACCATTTCTTTTGAAGAGATTGACAATAAATTACATAAAATGGGAATTACCGATGCAGGGCAATTACCGACAGCTACTCAAAAAGAAATAGGTGAAACATTGAATGTTGATGCCCTATTTTATGGAGATGTTATTGAATTCAAATATACAACTCTGGGTTTTTATTATTCAAGAACAGTAGAAGCAAATTTCAAATTATTTAATGCCAAAAGAGAAGAACTCCTCTGGGAAGATGAAAGAAAAGTATCTCATAAAAAAATTGAAACTGAAAACATTGGAAAAGCATTTGCATCCCAACTTATTGAAAAAACGATTGACAAGGCATTGCGTTCTCCATTAAGACAAGAAGCGAACGGTGTAGTCAATACATCCGTAATGACGCTGCCAAGAAAATAATTTTAACACATTGATTACGGTGAGTAAAGATATAAACCTTCGTAACATTAGTATCACCGCAATCATTTTAAATGGGAGGTATTGTATGAGACATAGTAGTTTGGTTTTGTATGGTCTTTGTTTAACAGTTGCATCATCACTTTTTTTAAATGGTTGCGCTCCTTCAACAACTGTAAAGAAAAAACAAGCGGTCACTATAGACAAACCGTCTGAAGATGTTTTTGTACCGCCAAAAAAGAAAATTGCTGTAATTGAATTCGAAAACAAAACGGCTTACGGACAAAGAAGATTAGGTACAGCTGCTTCAGACGTTCTTATGACCGAACTTGGAAAATCAGGGAAATTTATATTGGTTGAAAGAACAAAACTTGATAAAATTATGGAAGAACAAAAACTTCAGACAACCGGATTAGTTGATGCAAATACCGCTTCAAAAATAGGAAGAATTTTGGGACTTGATGCAATAGTGATAGGTTCGATATCGCAATTTGGAGTAAAAACGGGTGGCTCGGATTATCTTATAACCCAGTCAAAACAACAAGTTGCAGAATGCACCGTAGATATAAGAGTTATAGAAGTTGAAACCGGCAGAGTATTGTATATCGATTCCGGTAAAGGTGTTGCTAAATCATCAAAAGGTTCATTTTTAGGGATGGGAACAAAAGGCGGTTATGATGAGACTCTTGAGGGTGAAGCATTACGTGCAGCTATTGCAAAATTTGTAGATAACATTGTTGACCAGGTTAATAAAAGACCTTGGTCATGCAGGGTTGCAGAAGTTGACGGAAATACTATTTATCTGGACGCAGGAAGAGAATCAAACCTAAAATTAGGAACCAGATTGGTAATTTATCGTTTAGGTAAAGAAATTAAAAGTCCAGACACAGGAATGGTCATAGGAAGAACCGAAGAAAAAGCCGGTGAAATAGAAGTTATTGATTACTTCGGTGATAACGGGTCTACAGCAAAAATTATATCCGGTAGCAATGTACAACGTGGAAATTTGTGCCGTCTCATAAAATAAATGTGCGATAGCGGGGTAGCGGGATAGTGCGATATAATAAATGAAATTCAAGTAGTCATTGAGATAGTCTATCATCACACAATCCCGCAATCGCACAAGTTTACAATGAAAGATGTTTTTTATAATTTTTTGTCAGCTGCTTCTTTTGGTTTAATACTACTCCTTTCTATTGTAGTCGGACTTGGGATAGGAATATTTCTTGATAAATTATTTAAAACGAATACCATATTTACCATCATTTTTACCGTTATAGGTATGGTTAGCGGATTGTATTCTGTGGTTAAGGAGATAAGAAAATTTCGAAAATAATAGTACCTTCTTCAGCAATATTAATTGCGGTTATTATATCAATTTTTTTTAATGATAAAAATGTGACAATAGGAATTATTGGCGGAACTTTTTTGGGATTATTAAATGTATTATTAATTTTTATCGCCACAAAAAATCTTAAACTTCAAACATATTTTTTTAGAACTATTTTGAAATTTGCTGTAATTTTAACCTTATTTTATATTTTACTCAAATTACAGGCTAACGTGATTGCAATCTTATCTGGATTTGCTTTACCGATTTTAATTATCACATTTGAGGCAATAAGATGCAAATTGTTAAAGAAGCAATAGAATTCCATATTCCTTATGTTCATGCTATCACATTAATGTCATTTATTTCGTGGATATTAATTTCTGCTTTTTCCTTAATTGCTACACATAAAATGTCAGTTATACCCAAAAATATACAGAACCTGCTCGAAATAATATTTGAACAAATTTTCAATCTGGCAGATACGATTATCGGTAAAGATGCAAAAAAATACTATCCGCTTTTTCTTGGGATATTCTTTTTTATTTTTATCTCAAACATAATGGGAGTAATACCGGGCATGCTTTCTCCGACATCTAATTTGAATATTCCTATTGCTTTATCAATCACCGTTTTTATATATTATAACCTTCAAGGTATTTATAAACATAAAATGAATTATTTAAAAAAATTTATCATTCCTACTCTTCCACTTTGGATGTTTCCTGTAAATATATTAATATTTTTTATAGAAATAATAAGTCAGTTTGTAAGACCTTTTTCATTATCATTACGTTTATTTTGTAATATCTTTGCAAAAGAAACTTTGCTGGGTGTAATGTGTAGCCTTATTTTAACATTTCTGATACTGCCGGGTGTATCCAAGACTATACTTATTATGCCTTTATTTTTAAGACCAGTAATTATACTTTTAGCACTTCTTATCGGTTTAGTCCAAGCATTAATATTTTTAATATTGAGCATAACTTATATAGCAGGTGCTGTAAAATCGGAACATTAATTTAAATACGATTACACAGATTTCTAAAACCGATTACAGTGATTAATGACTTTAAATCCCAGTAATCATCTGTTTAAAATCATCGTAATCAGTATCATAGGGGGGAATATGAAAAGATGTTATTGGATTTATGGACTCTTTAGTGCAATCTTTGTTGTATCAGTTTCATCATTGCTTTTCAGTGCTGCTAATCCTGTAAGCGATTCTTCAGTTGTTTTAGCACCGGGTGCGGCTGAATTTTTTACTAAATCTATTATTGTCGCAAGTATCGGACTGGTTGTTGTGGCTGTGGTTGGTGCACTTTCTCAGATGTTTTCCATTAGAAAAGCATTGGAAGGTATTGCTCGTCAACCAGAAGCAGGTGCACAATTACAGTTGTCAATGATTATCGGACTTGCTTTTATTGAATCATTGGTATTATATGTACTTTTTATCAGCATAATTCTTCTATTTGCAAATCCGTTTACAAAATATTTTATTCAATAGAAGGATAGTGGGATAGTGCGATAGCGGGATAGTGCGATAGAACGATAGAATTAGGTTAGAAGTTTGTTGACACAATCTGTATCCTGTATCCTGTATTCTGTATCCTGTGTGCTGTTTCAATTTTATGTTAGAAATAGATTTAAAAATCATAATAGTACAAATCGTTACCTTTTTGATAGGTGTTTTTGTTTTATGGAAAATATCATGGAAACCGCTTATGGAAATCTTATTCAAAAGAAAAAACGACATAGCTAGAAATATAGCTGATTCAGAAAAACTTAAGCAAGAAACCGAAAGTCTTAAAGTTAAGTATGAAACGATGACTGAGGATTTAAATAAGAAAGCACAGGAACTTCTTGCTCAGGCAACATCTTCGGCAGAAATACGGAAACAACAAATAATTGATGCCGCCCAGAATGAGACTAAGAAAATTATAGAATCAGCCAAAAAACAGATTGAAAATGAGCGGGAAGCTGTAAAAACCAGTTTAAGAGAAGAAATAATGCCAATAGCTATTTCTATATCTGAAAAAATTTTGGAAAAAACTATAGACAAAAATACTCAGAATCAGCTCATAGAAAAATTTTTAAATGAAATACCTGATATAAAAGAAAATTAAGAAAGATTTTAATCTGTGTAATCGTCCTTAAAAATCTATGTAATCGTTTTTTAAAATATGAAAAAAAATAATTCAAGGAAATATGCAAAAGCATTATTTCAATTAGCTGTACAAAACAACCAAATAAAAGAGATAAAAGATTCTTTTACAAAGTTAAAATCTCTTTATGATGAAAAAACTATAAACTTTTTTTCAAATCCTCTTGTTGATGAGGACACTAAAATAAATCTTATCAAGAGCAGTTATTTGAATCTACCTGAAATATTAACAAATTTATTATTTATTTTAATTAATAAAAAGGAATTGCCGATTTTACCGGAAATAGAAAATAAATATAAAACCGAAATTCTTAATTCTCAAAACATATTAGCAACAGAAGTTATTTCAACCATACAACTTGACAAACCGACTTTAAATAAAATTAGCGAAAAAGTTGGAAGTATCACTAACAAAAATATTTTATTAAAGGAGTCGATTGATAAGACCATACTTGGCGGGATAATAATAAAAGCAGGTGACTTAATTATTGACGGTAGTATTAAAGCAAAAATAGAATCTATACGCAAAAAGTTTATAAAAAACTAAAAATAGGTTGGTATATGAAAAAAGAAGAAATTACGGACATTATTAAATCAAAAATTGCATCTTTTAAAAAAGATGTTTCGGTTGACGAAATAGGTACTATCGTATCAGTTGGAGACGGTATAGCAAGAATCCAGGGATTAAACAATGCTTTTGTCAGTGAATTGCTGGAATTTCCAAAAAACATTTTTGGAATGGCACTCAACCTTGAACAAGAAGAAATAGGGTGTATTCTATTTGGCGATGAAAAACTTCTTAAAGAAGGTGATATAGTTAAAAGAACAAGACAAATAATGGAAGTTCCTGTAGGGGAACACCTTATCGGAAGAATTATAAATCCGTTAGGATTTGCACTTGACGGTAAAGATAATCCTAAGATGGATAAAAAAAGAGCTATAGAAGTGGTAGCGCCAAGTATCGCAGAAAGACAACCTGTAAAAATACCCTTGCAAACAGGTATAAAGGCTATTGATTCAATGATTCCGATTGGTAGGGGACAAAGAGAATTAATTATTGGTGACAGGCAAATCGGTAAAACAGCAATAGTAATTGATACGATTATAAATCAGAAAAATGAAGAAAATAGGCCTATTTGTATTTATGTTGCTATAGGTCAAAAACAATCTACTATAGCAAGCATTTTCAATACATTAAAAAAGTTCGGTGCCGATGAATATACGATAATAGTTGCAGCTTCCGCTTCGGATGCTGCACCTTTATTGTATTTGGCACCATACTCCGGTTGTGCAATAGCGGAAGAATTTATGTGGGCAGGAAAGGATGTCCTTATAATTTACGATGACCTTTCAAAACACGCTCAAGCATATCGGCAAATATCTCTTCTTTTAAGAAGGCCTCCCGGACGGGAAGCGTATCCCGGCGATGTTTTTTATTTGCATTCCAGATTGCTTGAACGTGCCTGTAAGCTTTCTGATAAAAACGGTTCAGGCTCCATTACAGCACTACCTATAATAGAAACTCAGGCAGGCGATATTTCGGCATATATTCCGACAAACGTAATATCAATAACAGACGGACAGATATATCTTGAAAACAATTTATTTTATTCAGGCATACGTCCGGCAACTAACGTCGGTTTATCGGTTTCACGTGTAGGCGGAAGCGCTCAGGTTAAATCTATGCGACAAGTTGCGGGAAGTTTACGTATTGATATCGCGCAATATAATGAATTATCGTCATTTGCGCAATTTTCTTCGGAATTAGATACTGCTACAAAATCTCAAATAATAAGAGGTGAGCGTCTTGTTGAAATTCTTAAACAAGACCAATACGAACCTTTGGAAGTTGAGAAACAGATATTGATAATCTTCGCAGGAACAAAAGGCCTGCTTGATGATATTGAAATATCAAAAATCAAGAGTTTTGAAAAAGGACTTTATAATTATTGCATTCAAAATAATCCGGAAATACTAAGCGAATTAAAACTAAAAAGGGAAATATCAAAAGAACTTGAAGCAAAATTAAATTCTACATTAAAAGAATATAAAAAAGCTTTTATCAGCCTCTAATATTTATTTTATGGCGACATTAAGAAAAATCAGACAAAAAATAAAATCAACAAAAGCAATAGCAAAAACAACTAAAGCTATGTATACTATCTCCTCGGTTAAATTCCAAAAAGCACATGTGGAAATGAGTGGCTCAGAACCCTATCACCAAAGAATACAGCAACTTCTTTTTGATACTTTAAATAAAACAAAGGAATCTCATATATTATTGCAGAACAACGTCAGTAATAAAGAAGGATTGCTGGTCATTACTTCCGATAAAGGTCTTTGCGGCTCTTATAATACCGTTATCATAAAAAAGGCAATGGAATATATAATATCAAACCGAAACAAAGAATTGAAAATATTGACTGTAGGGAAAAAAGGACGGGATTACTTCAAAAGAAACTGGATTTTAATTACTTCTGAATATTTCAATATTTTCAAAAAACTTACGTCATTACAAGCAAATATAATTTCCGATGAAATCATTAAACTGTTTCTCGAAGAAAAAATTTCTAAGTTCAGCGTGATTTACTCCGAATATAAATCCCTATTTTCACAGCCTGTTGTTATGAAACAATTACTGCCTATAGAAAAAGTCAAGGTAAACGAACTTCAATTTGATTTCATATACGAACCAGCGAAAGAAATCATTATTGATACCCTACTTAATAGGTACTTAAAAGCAAATTTATATCATATTTTAATTGAAGCATATACTTCAGAAATTGCAGCAAGAAGAAATGCAATGGATAATGCAAATAGTAACGCTTCGGACTTAATTGACGACCTTACTATTCACTTAAATAATCTTCGCCAGCAAAAAATAACTGAAGAATTAACCGAAATAATCGGATCAATTGAGGCAGGTAGGACATGAACAAAGGAAAAATTGTACAAGTTATAGGACCGGTTGTTGACTGTGAATTTCAAAAAGACAAATTACCCAAAATATTTAATGCACTTAAATTAAAAGAACATATTTTGGAAGTGGAGTCGCATATCGGTGATAATACCGTCAGATGCATTTCTCTTGCTCCAACCGATGGATTTGCTCGCGGGATGGAAGTGGAAGATACCGGTAGTCCAATTAAAATACCGGTCGGCCGTGCCTGTTTAGGAAGAGTAATGGACCTCTTAGGAAATCCGATAGACCATCAAGGTGAAATAAAATCTGACTTATATAGACAAATCCATGCCGATGCACCTACTATTGTCCAGCAAAAAACAACCACAGAAATATTTGAAACCGGAATAAAAGTAATTGATCTTTTACAACCTTACCAAAAGGGAGGTAAAGTAGGATTATTCGGCGGTGCAGGTGTCGGTAAAACAGTTGTAATAATGGAATTAATACACAATGTAGCCACTCAGCATAACGGCGTTTCCGTTTTTGGCGGTGTCGGTGAAAGAAGCCGCGAAGGAAACGATTTATGGATAGAAATGAAACGTTCAAAGGTATTGGATAAAACAACACTGGTATTCGGACAGATGAACGAACCTCCGGGATCAAGATTTCGGGTAGCGCTTTCCGCTTTAACACAAGCTGAATATTTCAGAGATGTAGAAAACCAGGATGTTCTTCTATTTATTGATAACATATTCAGATATGTGCTGGCTGGAGCAGAAGTCTCGGCGCTTTTGGGCAGAATGCCTTCTGCAGTCGGGTATCAACCCACTTTGCAGACCGAAATGGCTCTGCTTCAAGAGAGAATCACTTCAACACAAAACGGCTCAATAACTTCCGTACAGGCAATTTATGTACCTGCTGATGATTTAACCGACCCCGGTGTTGCCGCTACTTTTTCGCATCTTGACGCTACCACGGTATTATCGCGTCAAATAGTTGAACTTGGTATATATCCGGCTGTTGATCCTTTAGAGTCTTCTTCAAAAATATTGGATCCGAAAATAATCGGAGAAGAACATTATACAGTCGCAAGAAATGTACAAAAAATCCTTCAAAGATACAAAGATTTGCAAGATATTATCGCTATTTTAGGTATTGATGAACTTTCCGAAGAAGACAAAATTACTGTATCCCGTGCACGAAAAATTCAGAAATTTCTTTCTCAGCCGTTTTTCGTTGCCGAGGAATTCACCGGTAAACAAGGAAGATATGTTCAACTTAAAGATACTATAAAAGGTTTTAAAGAAATAGTCGAAGGCAGGCACGATTCCATCCCGGAACAAGCCTTCTGGATGATGGGAACAATTGATGAAGTCATCCAAAGGAATAATCCAAGTTAGAGATTAGCGTAACCACTGCCCCCTAACCTCTATACGCTATCCGCTGACATATACAATGAAAACATTTTTACTTGAAATTATAACACCTGAAAAAGTATCATATAAAAGTATGGTGGAATTTGTATCTTTTCCTGCATATCATGGCGAGATGGGTGTACTGCCGGGACATATTGACTATATTTCATTGCTTCTGCCAGGTGAAATAAGAATAAAATTTGGTGAAGATATACAATTATTTGCAATTTCAGGCGGATTTGCAGAAATACATAACAATAACGTAACCATATTATGTGAGACAGCTGAAAGTGCAGAAGAAATAGATATTGAGAAAGCTAAACTTGAAAAACTAAGGGCTGAAGAAAAACTAAAAACTCCGGATAAAAACTTTGTAGAAATACAAGCGTCCCTCAGGAAGGCTATGGCTCGCCTAAAAGTTGTAAGTGACCTCCAAAGAAGAAAGAAAACAAAAAAACAACAATAAAATCAATAAAAAGTTAAAAGTCAAAATTAAGTCCTTTTTGGTTTTATTTTTATTTATACTTTTAATTTTAACTTGCCTCTATTGTCCCAATTTTTATTTATACTTTTAATTTTAACTTGCCTTTATTGTCTCAATTTTTATTTATACTTTTAATTTTAACTTGCCTCTATTGTCTCAATTTTTATTTATACTTTTAATTTTAACTTGCCTTTATTGTCTCAATTTTTATTTATACTTTTAATTTTAACTTGCCTCTATTGTCCCAATTTTTATTTATACTTTTAATTTTAACTTGCTTTTATTCTATTCTCTAACCTCTGAATTTTATTGTTTTTTTTGTTAATTTTTGTATAATGATTTATTATGTTACCCGATAAAAAAGGCTATTTTGGGGAGTTTGGCGGCAGATACGCACCTGAGACGTTGATTTCTGCTATTTTTGAACTTGAAAATTTCTATAAAAAGATAAAATTTAATAGAAATTTTAGGACTGAATTGGATTCTTACCTGAAAAATTACGCAGGAAGACCTACCCCGCTTTTTTTCGCTAAAAATCTGTCAAATAAATATTCTTCTAAAATCTATCTAAAAAGAGAAGATCTGTGCCATACCGGCTCACATAAAATAAATAACGCTCTTGGACAGGCGCTGCTTGCAAAAAAAATGGGTAAAACCAGAATAATAGCGGAAACTGGTGCAGGTCAACACGGTGTAGCAACTGCAACTGTTTGTGCTTTATTGAATATAACGTGTGAAGTGTATATGGGTACTGAAGATATGAAAAGACAAGCACTTAATGTCTATAGAATGAAAATATTGGGTGCAAATGTTATTCCAGTCAACTCAGGGTCCAGAACACTTAAAGCCGCAATAAACGAAGCCATGCGAGACTGGGTAACTAATGTCAAAACAACCCATTATCTTATCGGCTCGTGCGTTGGACCTCATCCATATCCAATGATTGTAAGAGATTTTCAATCTGTTATCGGTAAGGAATCTAAAAAACAGATTTTGAATATTGAAGGCCGTCTTCCTGATTTTCTTATTGCTTGTGTAGGTGGCGGTAGCAATTCTATAGGTCTTTTTCATCCGTTCTATAATGATAAAAATGTTAAGTTCATTGGCGTGGAAGCCGGTGGACTCGGACTTTATTCAGGAAAACATTCTGCAACATTAGAAAAAGGAAAAATTGGTGTTTTGCACGGTTCAAAAAGCTATATACTTCAAAATATTTTTGGGCAAATATTGGAAACACACTCAATTTCAGCGGGACTTGATTATCCCGGTGTAGGTCCCGAACACGCTTATTATAAGTCAATAAAAAGAGCAAAATATGCTTCCGTTACTGATGAAGAAGCAATTGACGGTTTCAAACAGCTATCAGAGATTGAAGGAATTATTCCTGCACTTGAATCTTCACATGCAATAGCATATCTATCTAAAATAAGAAGAGAAATCAAAAATAAAATAGTAATATTATGTCTTTCTGGCAGAGGCGATAAAGATATAAATAATATAGGTCAAGAAAAAAGTAACGCGTAATATCCTGTATCCTGTATCCTGTATCCTGATTCTAATATGAATAATTTACAAAAAACATTACTAAAATTAAAAAAAGAAAAAAGAAAGGCAATTTCCGTTTTTCTTACTGCTGGATATCCCAATATTAAAACAACAGAAAAACTGATACTCCAAATAGAAAAATATGCCAATATAATAGAATTGGGTATTCCATTTTCAGATCCTATAGCTGATGGACCAACAATACAGTATTCTTCCCAAAAAGCTCTTGAAAATAAAATAAATTTAGAAAAATGTTTGTCCATAGTAAAAAATATAAGAAGAAAAACAAGTATTCCTATTGTATTGATGGGATACTTTAATCCGGTTTTTAATTATGATTTAAAAAAATTTTTTTATGCTTCAATGAAAGCCGGAGTAGACGGTATTATTATTCCTGATATTCCTTATGAAGAAAGTTTACAAATTACTAAATTAGCTAAAAAATATAATATTGCTTTTATTCCGATTGTAGCGCTTACCAGCGGTATAAATAGAGCAGTAAAAATATCGAAAACCTCAACAGGGTTCATATATGTCACTGCTATTACGGGTATCACGGGAGCAAGAAGCGAATTGTCCAAAGAACTAATACCGTTTTTGAAATTATTGAAAAACAAAACTAATAAACACTTATTAGTAGGTTTCGGAATTTCTAAGCCTGAACATTTAAAAGAATTAAAAAACTATTGTGACGGTTTTATTATAGGAAGTGCAATAATTAATAAAATTAAAAATAAAGAATCTGTAACAAATTTCTTAAAATATCTAACAAAAACGTTATAACTCGAATTAATTCGGAGGTAAATATGCCGGTAGAAAAGCCTAAAAAAAAAATGTCAGTTCCGGATGGTTTATGGAGAAAATGTGACGGTTGTCAGAACATAATCTATAACAAGGAACTTACTGAAAATCTCTTTGTATGCCCAAAATGCGGCTATTATTTCAGATTATCAACACAAGAAAGAATCAAGCAACTTCTTGATGAAAATAGCTTCAATGAAATAGAACCAAACTTAGAAACAACCGATCCATTAAACTTCAAAGATTCTCAAAAATATTCTTCCCGTATAATAAAAACCAAAACAAAAACAAAACTAAACGAAGCAGTAAATATCGGCATCGGTAAAATTAACGGCGTCGAAATAGTCATATGTGTTATGAATTTCGATTTTATGGGTGGAAGTATGGGAAGTGTTGTAGGAGAAAAAATTACAATAGCAATTGAAACAGCAATTGATAAAAAAATACCTCTGATAATAGTATCATCGTCAGGCGGTGCAAGAATGCAGGAAGGTATATTTTCCCTTATGCAAATGGCAAAAACATCAGCTGCGTTAGCAAGACTTTCTGAAAAAAATATTCCATACTTATCAATCTTAACCCATCCAGTAACCGGCGGCGTTTCAGCATCGTTTGCATTTTTGGGTGACATAATTATCGCTGAACCAAAAGCATTAATTGGATTCGCAGGACCAAGGGTTATTGAACAGACAATAAAACAAAAACTTCCTGAAGGATTTCAGCTTTCAGAATTCTTACTTGAACATGGTCAAATTGACATGATTGTTGAAAGGAAAGAATTAAAAAATACCGTATCAAGAATTCTAAATATGCTAAATTGAGACCTTTGAAAAATTCAACAACTTGTTTTAATTAAATAGATTAAGAACACAAATTACACAGATTAATGCTTTTCTTTAAATCTAAATAATCGTTTTTCAGAAATCCGTGTAATCAATAATTGTTGGATTTTCAACAATATTAAAATGATATACCGTCAAGCATTGCAATATGTAAGTAATCTGGGCGAATTCTCTTACGATTTTAACTTAAGCCGAATTGAAAAATTCTTAGAAAAAATCGGTAATCCGCAGAATAGATTAAAAATAGTTCATGTAGCTGGCACAAATGGTAAAGGTTCCGTTTGTGCATATATATCATCTATTTTACAAGAATCAGGTTATAAAGTCGGGCTATATACATCACCTCATTTAATAGACATAAGAGAAAGAATTAAAATAAACAGAAACTATATTTCGGCAAATGATTTTACAAAATTTACTTGTAATTATTCACCATTATCTATTATTCATTCTCTGACATATTTTGAATTTTTAACAGCAATGGCTTTTTGGTATTTTGAAAAAGAAAAAGTAGATTTTGCAATAATTGAAGTCGGTTTAGGAGGAAGATTAGACGCTACAAATATTATAAAAAAACCTTTGCTTTCAATAATTACCAATATTTCGCTTGAACATACACAATATCTCGGTAACACTATAAAAAAAATTTCAAAAGAAAAAACAGGAATCATAAAAAATAGCGGAGCTGTTGTAACCGGTGCAACAGGAATTGCCTTAAAAACGATTAACAACATTGCAAAGTTTAAAAATTCAAAAGTCTATTCTGTAAAATCAATAAAAAAATATGAACTCCCGTTATTAGGAAACCACCAACAAAAAAACGCCGCTATTGCTGTTAAATGTTCACAATTGCTCAATGTCCCTGAAATAAAAATAATTGAAGGATTAAAAAAAACTCATTTACGCGGAAGATTTGAAATAAAACAATTCAAAACGACACGTAATGCCGTCCTGCCGCCTGTGGCGAGGCTCGCAAATAGGCGAGGGCATAGCGTAGGACCTCGTCATTCATTCAAAATAGTATTGGATGTAGCCCATAATCCTGCAGGAATGTTAGTTTTAAAAAATTCAATAAATAAATATTTCGGTAATAAAATTAATTTTGTTTTCGGGGTTCTCAAAGATAAAAATTATAAGCAAATGATAGCGAATATATCTTCTGTTATTAAAAATGTTTTTATATCGGCTCCTAAAATAAAACGCGCACTAAAGCCTGAAATTGCTTATGCGGAATTTAACAAATATTTAGATAAAAAAAATATCTTTATGTTTAAAGATATAAAATCCGCCGCTAAAACAGCAATAAGCAATTCTGAAGATTTTTGCTTAACAGGTTCGTTTTACACTGTTTCGGAGGGCATAAAATGTCTGAAAATCTGGTAGGAATCGATATTGGTGGCACAAAAATATTGATAATATTGATTAAAAATAACGGGGAAATTTTAAAACGGATAGAATTTCCTATGATAAATAAAAAGTATACCGTTGTCCTTAGTAAAATTTCGTCTGTCCTAAAATCAATCGGAAATTTCAAATCCATCGGCATAGGTATTGCCGGAGATATAGACAGTGAAAACGGAATAATGCGTTATTCACCAAACCTACCATGCTGGAAAAATGTCAAATTAAAAAAATATTTTGAAAGTAATTTAAGAGTTAAAACTGCTGTAGACAACGATGCAAATTGTGCAGCATATGGTTCATATATTCTGGACGGAAAAAGAAAATATAAAAATCTGATAACATTGTCTTTGGGAACCGGTATAGGCGGGGGAATAATCATAAACGGCAATCTTTACCGAGGAGCTACAGGTTCCGCGGGAGAATTAGGACATATTACAATCAATCCTGCAGGACCTAAATGCAGCTGCGGCAATTACGGCTGTATAGAAGCATATATAGGTAAAACAGGCAGATTACGTATTGCAAAACAAATGGGGTTTAGTAAGAAATATTTAGACATCAAATTATTAGGAAAACTATCAAGAAAAGGTAACAAAAAAGCGACAGCAGTATTTAAGAGAATATCTTTCTATCTGTCAATCGGTATAAATAATATTATCAATGTATTTAACCCTGATATGATTACGTTTACCGGCGGTTTTTCAAATGCATGGAATCTATTAAGAATAAATCTAACCAAAGAATTAAAAAAACGAACATTTAAAACACCCTTAAAACATGTAAAGATTATTAAATCAAATTATTCCCAAGATATCGGAGCAATTGGAGCTGCTTATTTGGGGGCAGAGTTAAAAAAATAAGTTAATAAAAACAATTATAGTTATTATGAGATTAGATACTACATACCAAACCATTATGAGTTATAAACAATCTGTCATACTGAGGTCACTGCGTCGACCGAAGTATCTATTCTTTGAGATTATTCACTCCATTCGGTCGTTCAGAATGACATCAAAAATGAAACCATTTCTGGGAGGTGTTCTTTTCATTTTTAATTTTTCATTTTTCATTTTTAATTACCTTTATTGCGCACAGGAAATAGCTATAATATCTGACAAAGTCCAATTTGATAAATTGCATGGAAAAACAATTTTTTCTGGAAACGTAGAAATGAAAACTGGAGATTTATTCTTGCATTGTGATGAAATAGAAGCTTATACAAAAACAAGGGAACTAATGCTCAAGCATCTTTACTTCACAACCTGTAATCTTGAAAATCCGCACTACAAATATTACGCTAATAAAGCACACCTTATAATGAATAAGCGAATAACCGCAACCAACGTTATGTTATACTTGGGCGATTTTCCTTCGGCTGTACTTCCGTATTATTACAAATCGCTAAAGGAAAAAAAATATAAAATTGAAATTAAGCCGGGTTACAGTAATCGTGATAGTTTTTTTGCAAAAGGTATTTTAGGTTACCCTTTTTCAGATTATATTTACGGAAAACTATACATTGATTATTTTACCTATAAAGGCTGGGGAAAAGGAGGAGAGTTCTTATACGGAAAAAAAGATGAAATTAAAGGCACAATTTATGGCTACCGCATAGATGAAAAAAACTTTCAGTCCATACCGGGCATCACAAAAAGATGGAATGCCCGAATTTACCACTGGCAGAATCTGGGACATAACTGGTTTACCCAGGTCAATTCAAATTATGCAAGCGATGAATCATTTAACGCATACTATACCGATGATTGGATAAAAATATACGGCGCTTTGGAATCTTCAATATCTTTTACAAAAAACAAAGAACAAACAACAACCCGAATATCTTTTTCAAGATTCGATGAATTTAATAAAACAAAAAATAAATATTTACAAACTTCCCTTGCAGTACCTTCTGTTTCATTTACAACCAGACAAATTAAAATAAGAAAATTACCGCTTTATTATGAATTAAATTTACGTGGAGCAAGGACATGGGACAAATCATTTATTTCTACCGGTGCCTATACAACATCAGCCTTAGGAGATATTTACTTTTCAAATCCGCTAAACTTAACAAGAAGGATTTCACTAACATCATCGGTAGGATTTACCCAGATTTGGCGAAATAGAGATGAAGTAACCTTTATAGAAAAAGACGTTTATCTCTGGAAATATAGAACAAATTTAAATTTAAATATCCGTTCTACTCGTTCTTTGAATCACCAATTTATCCATGAATTTGAACAACAACCGCATATTCGGCACGACGATTATCACGGCGTATTATTAAATAAATTAAAAACTGTTCAGTCCGTATATCTGGACAATATGACTATAAGAGCTTTTACGGCATTGAACATACGCAGAATGCTCAACGAAGAAATAAAATCATTGAGAAACCGACTTGAGGGCATAACCACAGAAATTGATTATAGTCCCAATAGATCTCTTAATATATATTACAAAAATGATTATAATGTTGTATATAGAAAACCTAATTCAGTGCAACTTGATTCATACTTAAAACTAAAAAACGATATTTATATAAGAGATGGTATTTCGTATAACCGTTCCAAGCCCGGACAACTTACATTGTTTACCGAAACCGGTATTAGACCTACAAGACATTGGGAAATCGCTTATAAGATGCAAACATCTTTCAATTATGATTTTTATAACTTTGAAAATTTTTCTAATCTAAGATATTATGAAAAAGCGATAAAAATATACAGAGACTTACACTGTTGGGAAGCTGCTTTTTCTTACTTAGAAAGAATTCCAATTGACCAAAAAGAAAACTATTACGAGCTATGGTTTAACATAAGGATAAAACCGGGCGCGGTAGAAAAGAAAGAAGGATACCCTGAAAACGAAGCAAGGAATTGGTACCCCTGGCGATATTAGAAAGGCAGCACTCAGTAAACAACATATAGCTCTTACTATGTAGATTTAATTTTTATTTATTATTTTTCTTTAAACTGTATCCTGTATACTGTATACTGTTTACTGAATTAAAAACTACTTGACTTTTTGCCTGTTTTGTGTTATAAATTATAACATACCCAGATATAATCCATATGAAAAATAAAAGCAATTTTATATATAAGATATTCTTGAATAAAATTAGAAATATTTCAGGTTTTTCCCAAGTTGAAATAATGGTAACTATACTTGTAATAAGTATAGTTATACTGGGAGTAATTACAACATTCGGCACTATCGGTAAAGGTCTTATAACTTCCAAAACCAGAACGATTGCTAATAATCTTGCCCAGGAAAAAGTAGAATCTTTAAAAAACTATTCTTATGCCCGTCTTTTAATCACATCATACAGCGATTTAGCCACCTACGGTTATGACAATACAAATACGGAATATCAACCCGAAACTCTAAGAGTAGGCGATGCTACTTTCAGGAGATACACAACTGTTTGGCGTGCCAGGGAAGAGGTTGTTGGTGGTGATACAATGATTTCAACAATGACACCAACCGCATCCGACGAAGGTATAAAGAAAATTAAAGTGGAAATAAAATGGAATGAAGGTAATGAAGAAAAAACACTCTCTTTATATAATTTGAGAGATGATCCAAACAGAGCTACATTGGGTGGTGTAGTGTACGGTTTTATTACAACAACTGGTACCGCAGTAGGAATTTCAGGTGCATCAGTAGAAATATTACAAAACCTTAGCTGGACATCACAGACCTCTTCAACAGGTTATTATTTAATAAAAACCACATCTC
>Ga0156821_1076_pt1 | contig 40642 bp, 34 predicted proteins | sample RifOxyD2_FD_112121 | JGI IMG/M metagenome (GOLD analysis project Ga0156821, IMG submission 112121) | Elusimicrobia bacterium RIFOXYD2_FULL_34_30 | reverse complement strand
TTTGAAATTGCATCAAAACTATCGCCTAATAATCAGAATATTATAGGTGCATAAATTTGTTAAAAAACAGTCGCAAAAATAAAAAAAGTTAAAATGGGAGGTATCTGTGAAGAAGTATGACGATGTTGATTTGTTGGCTTGGGATGCAGTATTTGGAGATGATGAGACTAAAAGATACTGCAGGTATCTGATAAGAAAGCAAGCACAGGAAAAAGGAATAGGACCTGCATCAATTTACGAGCTTTATAAAGCCAGGGGAAGAGGAGAGATTTCCGGTTTTACCGTTCCTGCGATGAACATAAGAGGAATAACTTATGATGTTTCGCGTGCTGCTTTCAGAGCTGCAAAAAAAACTAAATCTGCTGCTATTATTTTTGAATTAGCAAGAAGTGAAATGGGTTATACCGACCAAAAGGCATCTGAATTTGTTTGTTCCGTATTGGCAGCAGCATTAAAAGAAAATTATACTTATCCGGTATTTATACAGGGTGACCATTTCCAGGTAAAAGAAAAGGGTTATAAAACAGACCCTGTCAAAGAACTTGATGGAATTAAAAAATTAATAGCTGAATCCGTTGATGCAGGTTTCTATTTCATTGACCTTGATACTTCAACACTTGTAGATTTATCTAAACCAACGGTTAAAGAGCAACAGAAAACAAATTTTGAAGTCGCCGTTGAACTAACAAAATATATCCGTTCGGTTCAACCAAAAGGAGTAACAGTCGCTTGCGGCGGTGAAATTGGTGAAATTGGTGGGAAAAATTCAAACGAGGAAGAATTAAGGGCATACATAGAAGGATATAATGAAACCTTAGGAAAAAACATGGTAGGAATCTGTAAAATAGCGGTTCAAACAGGAACAGTCCATGGCGGAATACCGACTGCTGACGGTAAAATAGCGGACGTCAAACTTGATTTTGCCACTCTTGAAAAACTCTCAAAAATATCGCAAAAGGACTATGGACTTGCCGGATGCGTCCAGCACGGCGCTTCAACATTGCCCTCGGAACTTTTTGACAGATTTCCTAAAACAGAAACAGCCGAAATCCATTTAGCTACGGAATTCCAGAACATGATATTCGACCATCCGAAATTCCCCGCTGATTTGAAAAATAAAATGTACGAATGGCTAAAAGTATCCGCTGCATCCGAAAAAAAGGAAGGACAGTCAGATTCACAGTTCTTCTATAAAACCAGAAAAAAAGCTTTTGGGCAATTCAAAAAAGAAATCTGGTCAATCGATAAAAATATAATTTCGGAAATTACGGCAGAACTTGAGAAAAAATTTGTATTTCTATATGAAAAACTTAATGTTATTAACAGCGACAAATTGGTTGACAAATATGTTAAAGTAGTCAACGTTGATATTAAAAAACCGGAAGTTTTAGCTGGCGGTGAAACATTTGACGGCGCTGATTAGCGTTATTTATTGATACCATTGCCGGAGTAAATAAAGAACCAAGAAGTTCAGGAAATTGCCGCCAAATATGCAACTTGTACACCCATGATAGGACAAGGAAACAAAAAATATTATAAAAAATCATGGTTTTTCAATAATATGCCGGTATTGACAGAACTATTTTTAAAATAGGGGGGATTAAATGAGCGAACTCAACCTTATCACCTGTATTGTTCAGCGCGGCAAGGCTGACAAAGTTGTTAAAGAAGCAATCGGCGCAGGAGCTGAGGGGGCAACAATTTTTTATGCCAGAGGAACCGGTATCCGACAAAAACTCGGTTTCTGGGGAAAAATAATTACTCCTGAAAAAGAAGTTATTCTTATAGTAACAAGAAAAAAAGAAACAGACACTGTCTTTGAAGCAGTGATTAAATCAGGAAAACTTGACAAAGCCGGTCAAGGTTTTGCTTTTGTGCATACTATTGATAAAGCTGTAGGATTTTTAAATCAAAATTAATTTTTAATCATGAAGATTACATTTTTAATATTTTTAATTTTCATAACCGGTCTATCGCTATACGCCCCAAATATTGCTAAAATAACGACCGGCAATATAAAGCAGCAAATAGACACTATTAAACAGGATGTATCACAGGAACAGAAACCACTTGACAAAGAGCAATCTGAAATTCTGAAAAATTTTCAAAGCGAACTCGGTATAGATATGGGAAAACCCTTAGTGGAAGTTGAAGTGGTTTCACCTGTAATGGATAAGTTCAGCGAGAAATTAAATAAGGTAATACCTAAGGAACAGCAAAACCAGGAATCTTTAAGAGATATTTTCGATTCTATTTACTTAAAAACTGTTAATAAATTGAAATATCTGATAACGGAATTTAATCCTAAAATCAGTTTATTTTGCTTTGCAATAGTTATTTTTGCTTTTGTTTCCAAGGGATTAAATTTCTATAAATTTGCTTATATATTAAGTAGATTCGGCTGGTTTATTTCAAGATTTGCGTTATTCATTATTTCAATAACAGCCATATTCTTATGGTTTACGGCAAAAAAAAATCTCTGGCTGGATGTCGGGAACAGTCTATTTATTGTACCGTTACAAGTTTTAGTAGCATCTTCTTTTGCATTTAGAATAATGGATTCTAATTATCCGATATGGAACCGGCTTTTTGCAAGCTTTATTCTACCGATAATATCCGGTATTTCAACTAACACTATAAATGTTCTAAGGATTATTCTATGAAAATTAAACGACCCAAATGCCAAATCTATTTTTATAGCGACCAATTACCTACCGATACTTTTGATTTTAAAGACTTAATCTCTACGGCAGTAAAAAACAACGAATTGAAGAAAAATATTGAATTTATTAAAATTATAGGCTTTGATGAAAAAGATAGAAAGATTTCCATTCGGTTCGATTTTGGAAGTTTAATTTTTGAAGATAGGATAACTATAGATATAAAGCTAAATGAAAAATTAAGAACTGAAAGGCTATTCGGTGAGATTTTGGTTCATATGGGACACATTACAAAAGAGCAATTAAATGAATGTTTAAGTTTACAGACTGATAGTCATTTTGATAAAAAACTCGGCGAGATTTTGATAGAAAAAAATTATATAAAACCAACTGAAGTAATCGAAGCCCTAACACACCAAATAGGTGAAAACTACTTAAAAAAACAAAATAGCAATAAAGACTAATCTATCCGATTACTTCTTCAATTATTCCGCCGCCTAATACAATATCCTTTCTATAAAACACAGCCGATTGACCTGGAGTAATTGACAGCTGCGGTTCGCTGAAAATAATCTCTGCTTTACCGTTTTCCAGCAATTTTATTGTTGCATTTGATTCCTTGTGTTTGTATCGTATTCTAACATCTGCCGTCAGAGATGTTTTTTTTTGCGAAATAATCCAAGATAAATCCTTAACTATAAACATCCTGTTTAGCAAATCTTCTTTTTTGCCGAGCATAATTTTATTGTTCTTCTTGTTTATTTTTATAACATATACCGGATGTCCCGCTGAAATTCCAAGCCCGTGTCTTTGCCCTATCGTATAAAAAGGAAGTCCTTTATGAATTCCAATAGTTTTACCGGATATATCCACAAAATCGCCCTTCTCTATTTTTCCTAAAAATTTTGATTTAATAAATTTATGATAATTTGTATCTTCAATAAAGCATATTTCCTGACTTTCCTTTTTATCGGCTGCCTTGAGTCCTAATTTTTTTGCCATTCTAATTATCTCCGCTTTTTTATAGTCTCCCAATGGAAACAAAATATGCGGCAGATTTTTTTGCGTCAGCCCGTACAAAAAATATGATTGATCCTTTGTTAAATCTTCACCTTTTTTTAAATAATATACTGAGTTATATTTTTCAATCTTTGCATAATGACCGGTTGCTAAATAACTACAACCCAAGCCTTTCGCAAATTTCAGCATTTCATCAAATTTAATTTTCATATTACAAATAACACATGGATTAGGGGTTCTGCCGTTCAAATATTCCAAAACAAAATTTTCAATAACATATTTCTCAAATATATCCTTTCTGTCTATTGTATAATGCTTAATGCCTATCTGTTCAGCGGTTCTTTTAGCGATATAAATATCTTCCGGTGAACAACATTGTTTTTCAGATATATTTTTCTTGCATAAAAAAAGCCGCATAGTGCAGCCTATAACTTCATAACCATTTTGTTTTAGAATACATGCGGCAAGCGAAGAATCCACACCACCCGACATCAAAACAAGCACTTTGTTCTTCATATATTTATTCAATTCAGAGAATAGAGATTAGCGTATAGCGTATAGTTATAGATAAGAATAGTTTTAATTATAAATGACAAAAAATTGTGGGAATACTTTTTAAAGAGGTTTAAACTACATCCAGATGTTTATTTAGCTAGTTAGAGAATTGAAATTAAAATTAATACTGATTTTTACAATTCACTATACGCTCACCTCTATCCTCTAACCCCTACTTCGGATGTTTTTTATAATAATCTGCGAGAGCTGACTTTAGGGCTTCTTCGGCAAGAACTGAACAATGCATCTTAATACTGGGAAGTCCGCCTAATGCTTCTGCTACTGCTTTGTTAGAAATATTTAGCGCCTCTTCGAGCGATTTGCCTTTGACCATTTCTGTAACCATTGAGGATGTTGCAATTGCGGCACCGCATCCAAATGTCTTAAATTTTGCATCTACAATAATTCCGTCTTTTACCTTAATATAAAGCCTCATTATATCGCCGCAAATGGGATTACCCACATTACCTATACCGTCGGCATCCGGTATTTCACCCACATTTCTGGGATTATTGAAATGTTCCATAACTTTTGATGAATATTGCATTTTCAATCTCCTAACCAGTCCCGCTATGCGGGACTGCCCGAATGGTCGCTGTCTTAAATCTTAAAAAGATTTAAGACGATTAGCGAGTTATCAGTCACCTTTGATGACTGCTCATGTAAATTCAGAGAATTCCTGGGATAAATCCCTGTAATCGCTTCTTCTAATCCTCGTAATCATCTCAATGATATTTTTTTGAATCTTCAAATTGTGTTTCAATACCTTTCTGCTTATCTTCCCATAAAGGCGACATCATTCGCAACCGACTGACTATGTTCGGTAAGACTTCCAATAATTTATCTATTTCAGCTTCGGTGTTTTGACGTCCCAATGAAAACCTAATTGAACCCTGGGATTTAGTTGGTGACACTCCCATTGCCGCTAAAACATGCGAAGGTTCAAGCGTTCCTGAAGTGCAGGCACTTCCGGTGGATGCTGCGATACCTTCCATATCCAGAGAAAGCAAAAGACCTTCTCCTTCAATAAAATCAAAAGAAATATTTGAAGTGTTATAAATCCTATTTTCCGGATGTCCGTTTATCTGAGAATATTCAATTTTATCTAATATACCTTTTTCAAGCTTTTCCCGAAGATACAAAATTCTTTTACTTTCTTCAGCCATATCTTTGTGGGAAAGATCCAATGCCTTAGCTATACCCACAATATATGGCACATTCTCTGTACCGGCACGCCGATTTTTCTCATGACCGCCACCATGTAAAAGCGAATGAATCTTTAAACCTTTTCTCACATAAAGAATACCTACGCCTTTTGGTGCATAAAACTTGTGACCGGACAAAGATAACAGACTAACACCGAGTTTTTTAACATCAATCTGTATCTTTCCAACGGATTGTACTGCATCAGTATGAAATACTATTTGTCTTTCCTGAGCGATTTTTCCTATTTCTTCTATCGGTTGAATAGTACCGGTTTCATTGTTTATATGCATTATTGATATAAGAATAGTTTTATCTGTAATTGCTTTTTTTACGTCTTCAGGATTAACAATTCCGTATTTATCCACGGGTATATAAGTTATTTCGAATCCAAACTTCTTTGATAGATATTCACATACTTCTATAACAGCGTGATGTTCTATTTTTGAAGTTATTATGTGTTTCCCTTTATTTTGCAATGAAAATGCTGCACCCTTAATCGCATGATTATTTGATTCTGTTCCGCATGAAGTAAAAACAATTTCCGAACTTTCGGCATTCAAAAGTTTGGCAATTTTTTCACGGGCATCTTCTATTGCTTTTCTTGTTTCCTGCCCATAAGTATGTATACTTGATGGATTACCATAAAAACCCTCAAAATAAGGCAACATTTCTTTCAACACATCAGGGTGAATTGCCGTTGTAGCATTATTATCTAAGTATATCCTTTTCATAATTTTATATTATCAAACTGTTGAATAAAAGTCAAGTATTTTGTATAATTATATTGTTAGAAATATGTTTATATGCTATTATCAATAATATCTTTAATTTAAGGGAATTTATAAAAACGGTTCCTTTCTCTAACAGGATTTTCTCGGGGGTTCTATGGAAAAAATATCTGATGTAAAATTGGTTGAAAAACTTGTATCCGCAAGAAAATCAATTACCGAGCAGCTCGGTAAGGTTATTGTCGGACAGCAAGCCGTTATTGACCAACTATTAATCTCTTTATTTGCAAAAGGACATTGCCTGATAGTAGGGGTGCCCGGACTTGCAAAAACACTGCTTATATCAACCATTTCTGAAATCCTGAATTTGCAATTTTCAAGAATTCAGTTCACTCCCGATTTAATGCCGTCAGATATTACCGGAACCGAGGTCATACAGGAAAATATTTCAACAGGTGAAAGAAGTTTTAAATTTGTAAAAGGCCCGATTTTTGCAAATATTATACTCGCCGACGAAATAAACAGGACTCCGCCAAAGACACAATCAGCATTATTGCAGTCTATGCAGGAATCTAAAGTTACCGTCGCAGGACAAACCCATATATTGCCTTTACCATTTTTTGTTCTTGCAACTCAAAATCCGATTGAACAAGAGGGCACTTATCCGCTTCCGGAAGCCCAGCTTGACAGATTTTTCTTCCAAGTTAATATTGATTATCCCAGCAACAACGAAGAAAAAGAAATAATAATGAAAACAACCGGCATTTCAGAAGTTAAAATTAAAAGATTATTAGATGCAGAGGAAATCCTGTCGTTACAGGAAATAGTCCGAAAAGTACCTGTCAGTGATTATGTTGTTGACTATGTGGTCAAATTAGTATCTGAAACCAGACCTAAGAATTCATCTTTAGATTTCATAAAAAAATGGATAAATTGGGGTGCGGGACCACGTGCATCTCAAAATCTTATTCTTGCCGGTAAATCAAAAGCTGTTTTGGATGGAAGATTTTCGGTTTCATCCGAAGATATTAATTCCGTTTTATATCCTGTTTTACGGCATAGACTAATTCTTAATTATACCGCAGAAGCGGAAGGAATCACCACCGAAGAGATCATCAAAAAACTTACAGAAACCATAACCCCTAAATGAAGCAATTTTTAGATCCTCTAATTATAGCAAAACTTTCAACAATGTATCTTAAAGCTAAATTTATAGTTGAAGGTTTTATATCTGGTTTACATTCAAGCAGATTCAAAGGACATTCGTTAGAATTTGCACAACATAGAGAATATTCATTCGGCGATGAACTTAAACACCTTGATTGGACCGTTTACGCTAAATCCGACAAATATTTTATCAAACAATATGAAGAAGAAACAAATCTTAAATCCTATATAATGCTTGATAAAAGCGCTTCAATGGGTTATAAATCAAACGGTATTTCAAAACTGGAATATGCATCGTACATAGCCGCATCACTCGCATATATGATGATAAAACAGGGCGATTCAGTAGGTCTTCTCCTCTATGACAGCAAAATTAAAAAAAACATTCCGCCTCGTTCTAATTTAAGTCATCTATCAGTGATTCTTGATGAACTATCAAATTTAAAGGCTGAGGGGCAAACCGATATCTCAAAAATACTTCTTGAGTTTTCAAAAAATTTAAAAAAAAGGACATTAATAATTCTTCTGTCCGACTTATTAGAGGACCAGGAAAATATAATAAAGTCTGTAAAAAATTACAGGTTCGCCAAACATGAGGTGATTGTATTTCACATACTTGACAAAACGGAAGAAATTCTTGATATATCCGGTAACGTACTGTTTAAAGAAATTGAGAGCGAAAATACTTTAATAACAGAACCCGATATAATCAAAAAAGAATACAGAAAATTGATATCTGAATTTATTGAAAAATATAAACTTGAATTTCACAAATCCGATATTGATTATTCTTATTTAAACACCTCTACACCGCTCGATTTGGCGATTACTAATTATCTCTCAAAAAGAGAAAATATTTAGAAGATGATTGTTGTTGTTTCTTAACAATCACAAAAAAATTTATGTCATTTTTAAATCCACTTTTCCTTATTGGATTATCAATCGTATCAATACCAATAATCATTCATATTCTTTCCAGAAAAAAGCCGAGAAAGATCGAATTCAGCTATTTAAAATTTCTTGAAATAGCCGCCCGTAGAGCTATCAAAAAATTTCGTTTAAGACAGTATCTACTATTATTAATTAGATGTCTTATAATAATTCTGATTTCTTTAATCTTTGCCAGACCGGTAATAAGATACATATCTTCTTCCGAAAACATTGAAACAATATTACTTATAGACAATTCATACTCTATGAATTATTACAAAGATGGAATAACACGTCTGGCAAATGCCAAGGAATCAGCAAAAAAAATAATAACGTTATTGAAGCCCGGAGAAAAATTATCAATCTTTTCCTTTTCGGATAGTTTAATACCGATAGTAAAAAATCCTACAACCGACAGGCGGATAGTATTATCAGAACTTGAAAATATCAATTTAACTCATAATAAAACGGATGCTCTTAATGCAATAAAAGAATCTGAAAAATATTTTGAAAACAAAAATACCGAAAAAAGAATAATTTTATTTTCAGATTTTGCAATTAACGGATGGAGTTCAAAAACGAGTTTAGCTAACGAACAAAACAAAATAATAGGAATAGATGTAGGAGATGACAATCCCGATAACTTTGCTGTTTCAGGTATAGATATTAATAATAACAGCATCGGCATCACAATTGCAAATTATGCCGGCTATGACAAACGCATTTTAGCATCGCTTTATATTGACAATATAAAATACAGAGATATTTTTTTTAATGCTGAATCTTATAAAAGCATAACACAGAATTTTAACCTGAAAAATATCTCAAACGGAATCCATAGGTGTTTTTTGGAAATTGAACCGGATAAATTAACAGTAGATAATAAAAACTTTTTTGCCTTTAATTATCAAGATAAACCGAAAGCATTGTTGATAGACGGCAATCCACAGTTTTCTGAATTCAAAGGAGAGGTTTATTTTCTAAATACGGCTCTGCAAAATGATACATTAACAAAAGTTATAAATTATGATCAAATCGATAATGAGTCCTTTGATAATTATTCCATAATATTTCTATGCAATGTATCCGAATTAAGCAGAAACAACGTAATCAGATTAAGCGAATTCATATCAAAAAATAAAAATATTGTATTTTTCCCAGGAGATAAAGTAAAATTAGACAAGTATAATACCGATATGTCTTCTTTATTCCCTTGTGAATTTTCATCTGTTTTAGATGGCGGAGAACTGATGAACTTCGGAATATCCGATAATGCTGAAATAGTCAAAAAAGTAAATATATACAAACGGTTTTTATTAAGCCCCAAATTAAATTCCGAAACCTTACTTCAATTTAGCGATAATTCGCCCTTTTTAATGAAAGGAAATAACAATGTTTATGTATATGCGGTTTCTGCAAACCTCATTTACTCGGATATACCGGTTAAACCTCTTTTCCCTATACTAATTAAGCAGCTTTTAGGCTATTTCTCTTCAAAAGAAATTCTAATAAAAAATTTAAATATCGGCGAGAAATTAACCGAATCCTCTGACCCCAATATTTCAGGAGTCATTTATCCTGACGGCAAACTAACAAAATCTTCAATAGAACGCGTTGAGATTCCGGGCATATATGAATTAAAATATCGGAATAAAAAAAATAAATACTTAAATGCAAATATTGAGGTTATATCCGGAGAATCCGACCTAAAAAAAATCACTATTTCAGAACTTAAAAAAATATTGGGTAAAACATCTATATTCAAAATATCCGCAGATAAATATTTTGAAAAAAATATTAAGAAAATTCTGTACGGCAGCGAGATATATAAAATCCTAATAATTATACTGCTTCTACTTTTCATAGCAGAAACCATTATTGCCAATCCAAGGAAAACATGATTACACAGATTTTCAAAGATGATACTACATATCGGGAACACAAATTACACAGATTAAAATTATTTTTAATTGGTCTTTATGTAATATTAACTTTTAACTTTTTACTTTTAACTTGCCTCTATTCCCAAGGCGGGAAATTTATATTCAGCCAATTACAATATGCAGGCGGATGGGACACAAGACCTACTGCATGGGATAGAATTTCCGAATATCTTCTTACTACTACAAGTATTAAATCCATTCCTGAAAGAAGAATTATAAAACCTAATGACGAAATACTTTTCTGGTCGCCCTTTATTGTTATAGCAGGAAGCAATGATATTTTGAAACTAAACGATTCAGAAATTCATACATTAAAAAGATACATTATATGCGGCGGCATGATTTTTATAGATGATTCGTCCGGGAAAAAAGGTTACGGATTTGACAAGGAAATCCGAGAAATAATTAAAAAAATATCGCCCGAAAATCCAATTGAAAAAATACCTATTAACGACGCAATTTTTAAATCTTTTTATTTACTAAAAAGTGTTTCAGGCAGAATAATTACAAACAGATATTTGGAAGGTTGTAAAATCGGCGAACGATACAGCATAATATATTCGCAAAATGATTTATTCGGTGCATGGGAAAAAGATAACCTGGGCAACTATATATATCCCTGCAATGAACAACAAAGATGGGAGGCAAAAAAACTCTTGTTGAATATAATATTATATTCGCTAACAGGTACTTACAAATCAGATACGATACATAAATCTTTTATACAAAATAAATTAAAATGAAAAAAATATTTTTATTCTTCAGACTATTTATTTTCTTAATGCTTATACTTCTTGTATTTCAACCGATAAAAAAAGTATATAATAAAAGAAATATCCCATCCGTTGCCTTATTAATAGATAATTCATCAAGTATGAAGAATATTGATATAAAGCAATTTGAAAAAGTTAAAGGAACCGTAAAATCTCAATTTATTAATAACTCCAAAATAAATTCTTATCTGTTCACTTTTTCGGATACTATAAATGAATTAAAAGAACAGGAACTGCAATCTCTTAAAGCACAAGGGTCAAGAACGGATATTTACAATGCTTTGGAAAAAACTAAGACCAATTTTTTAGGTAAAAATCTGGATGCTATAATATTATTCTCAGACGGCAATCATAATACTGATACAAGTAACGCGGAAATTTTAAATGATTTATATAATCTTAAAATACCGGTTTACAGCGTAAAATATGAATTAACTAATGTACCTAAAAACATACTAATCTCAAAAATAGAATTACCGGAAATAGTTTTTCGCAACACGAATGCATCAATTATCGCAAAAATCAGCGTTTTCGGTTTCAGTAATAAATCTATTCCGGTTTATTTGAAATCAGACGACAGCATTATACAGACAAACACATTGAATGTTACAAATGACGGTTTGTACGAAATATCCTTTAATATTGCCCCAGATAAAGCAGGACTTATCAATTATAGCATTGAAATCCCGACATATCAGGATGAAAAAAGCTATTCAGATAACATTAAGAAATTTTCATTATTGGTTGAACCTGAAAAAATACGAATTTTATATTTGTGCGGTCAACCGTCTTTCAATTATTCTTTTTTAAGGACTACTCTAAAAAATGATCCGAATATAGAGCTGGTATCTTTTGTAATCCTAAGAAATCCAGAAAATATAGTTGCAGTTTCGGACAGCGAACTGTCTTTGATACCTTTTCCTATTGATGAAATATTCACAAGAGAAATATTCAATTTTGATATGCTGATATTTGATAATTTTAATTATTCAAGATTTGCTATAAATCCTCAATACCTGGTAAATATCAAAAATTTCGTCTATGGATACGGAAAATCATTTTTAATTATAAGCGGTGAAATACCTTTATCTATCTACCAGAATACCCCTATCGCCGATATTTTACCTGTTAATCCTACAAGTGAATTAAGTACAGAAAAGTTTTATCTTCATATCTTGAGACCTGAAAACAGCATATTGAAATTTTCCGATGATAATGTGGAAAATATGCTCGTGTTGAAAAATCTACCCGAATTAGATACTATAAATATATCGACTACAAAAGATAAAACCGTCACTCTTGCAGAAAGTGAAAAATCCAAACATCCTATAATTACCATTTCTGAAATTGGCAAAGGCCGCGTAATGTGTATTACAACATCGTCTCTATGGCGTTTGGCATTAGGGAGCGAAAATCCCTATAAATATGTCAAACTATGGGGACAATCCATAAAATGGCTTACAAATTCTATTTCTATGAAACAAGTGGCTATATCCTCAAAAAAAAGTTATAATATAGGCGACAGTTCAGTAATAAAAATTAAAGTAAAAGATGAGTATTTCAAACCAATAAATAATGCAATTGTAAATTTGCATGTGACAAAACCTGATAATCAAAAAGAAATTATAAATGTTCCTCCTGAAATAGAAAATGGTGAATATGGAACTAAGATTTCACTTGAACTTTCAGGTGAATATAAACTTGATGCATATGCATCCTATAACAGAAAATATTTGGGGGAGGATAAAATTTCCCTTTCGGTTTTTAATATATCAAAAGAATCCGAAGACAACACCGTAAATAGCACATTTTTAAAAAATATTTCCGATAAAACAAACGGAAAATTATTATCTATTGATTCTTTCAATCTTAATGAATTGAATATAAAGCCCAGAATAACAAAATCCGATATACTGTATGAAATGAATATATGGAATAAAACCTACATATATTTATTATTGATTATTTTATTCTGTGTAGAATGGTATCTAAGAAGAAAATACGGGTTGTTATGATAATTACTTTCCTGGTATCCTTTGTAATATATTTAATTACACTGTGTCCGACAGTTTATGTCGGCGACAGCGGCGAGTTTACAACTGCTGCATATACTTTAGGTATTACACACCCGCCGGGATATCCTCTTTATGTATTATTCGGAAAAATATTTTCCATCCTGATTCCATACGGGAATATCGCATACCGTATAAACCTGATGTCCGGACTATTCGGAGCTTTGACATGCAGTATCCTATATTTGATATTAATACATCTATTCAGACGGAATAACCGCGAATCCAACTCAACAAATAAATATATATTCATCGCTATCTTATCGTCTTTGTTCCTGTCTTTCTCAAAAACGTTTTGGTCACAATCTGTAATTGCCGAAGTTTATACTATAAACGCTTTCATAATTGCGTTGCTTATTTATCTTTCTGTTACAAAACACAACAACATTTATATCATAGCGTTTGTTACAGGCGTTGGAATTTCGGGACACTATTTAACTGCGCTATTATTTCCGGCTTTCCTGCTTTTATTTTGGAAAATACTGCTTAATGAAAAGAATTTTATTGAGAGAACCGTCTCATTTTCTGTTTTTTTACTATTGGGATTGTCAGTATTGTTATTTATGCCGGTTCGTTCCTCTGCAAATCCATTTATGGACTGGGGGGATACCGAAACATTTCAAAACTTCATAGCTCAAATACGTAGAGTGCAGTACAAAACATTTGAATTCGGACAAAGTGTTAATTTTTTAACAAAATTATCGTTCATAAAATATTTTTTCAAACTTGCCGGAGAACAGTTCACTTATTATATGGTTCCGTTTATTCTATTGGGCATGTTGAATCTTTACAAGGAATTCAAAAAGTATTTTACATTCACAGTAACTCTGTTCGTTATTAACAGCGTCGTGTTATTACTGATATTAAAGTTTCAATTTAACCCTCAGCAAGCATCGGTAGTAGAAGTCTATTTTCTACCTGCATATACCGTAATGGCGATATGGTTGTCATTCGGATTCCTTTACATATCAAAATATATCAAATATTATTTCTTAACACCGTTAATTATACTGCCTATACTGTTTAATTTTAACTATAATAATAAAAGGAATAATTTTATTGCAAGCGATTATTCTTCAAACATTTTAAAATCATTACCGACCGATTCTCATTATTTTTCATCGGGAGACAATCAGATGTTTTTACTATCCTATCAACAGTGGTGTTTAAAAAAACGTAAAGATGCGTCATTTTATACCGATACCGGTCTTTTATTTAAAAATATTTTCGGTTCTGATTTTTTCCGATTAACCCGTGAAGAAAAAATAGTAAGAAGGGCGATTATACAAAGAGAATTGCTTAAAGGACCCAGACCTGTCTGCTTTTCGCTCGGAAGCAGCCTTTCAAACCTTAAAGATGTGAAATCACGGACAACCGGTATAATATTCAATGCCAAACCTTCAATATTAGACTATAATTTATGGGCTTGTTACAAGATTCGCGATATAGATAATAAAAATTACCTTGAAGAATATCTACTTCGCGATGTTTCGGCACAATATCATTATTTTATCGCGGAAAGACACTATGAACAAAAAAAGATACAAGATATGTTTAATGAATATAATTTAGCTGCGAATGTCGGAGGGGATGTGGAATGGGTGCATAATAATATCGGGATTTCTCTTAAAGAAAAAGGATTCCAAGACGAATCTATAAAATATTTTAGAAAAGGCATAGAAATAAATCCTTATGATGAAAATGCAAAAACAAATCTTGCCTTTATGTATCTTACAAAAGGTTACGAATACTTTAAACTAAAAAAATACGATGAAGCGATTGATTTATATAATAAATCTGCAGCTGCAAATCCTATGCTACCTGACACCCATAACTATCTTGGAGTATTATTTGAAGAACAAAACAATAATGAACTTGCCATTGCCGAATATAGAAAAGCCATAGATTTGAAATACAACTATATTGACGCCCATTACAATTTAGGTGTTACTTACTGGAAATTGCAAAAATGGCAAAATGTTATAGAGCAATTTGAAATAGTCTTACAATTGGACCCGAACCATGAACAAGCGAGAAAATATCTTACAATATTGAAAAAATGATAGTTACATTCATTATCAACTTCATAATATTATTAATTACTTCTTCTCCGACTGTGTGTACAGGCGACAGCGGTGAACTTATTACAGCATCAAGTACGCTGGGCATAGCCCATCCGCCGGGATATCCGCTTTATGTATTATTGGGAAAAATATTTTCCATTCTAATTCCATACGGGAATATCGCATACCGTATAAATTGCATGAGTGTTTTTTTTGGTGCGCTTTCCTGCGGAATTATTTTTTTAATCATTAAGGCATTAATTTTGAATGGCTCATTTTCTATAAAAATTTCTAAAAACTCCTTATGGTTCTGCGCATTTATAACTGCATTAACTCTATCCTTTTCACATCACTTATGGTCACAATCTATCCAGACAAAAGGCGGAATATATACCTTGAACGCGTTCTTCATGACAATGCTTTTATATTCGCTGATAACGGAACAGAATATACTACTGATTATTTTCTTATGCGGTATAGGACTCGGAAATCACCATACTCTTACTTTTTACTTCCCTGGAGTTTTGCTTTATCTGATTCTTAATAAAAAGATTGAATTTTCAATCAAAAAAATTAATATTTATTTACTTTTATTTATTTTAGGATTTTCGGTGTATTTATACTTATTTTTGCGTTCTCGCCAGAATCCTATTGACAATTGGGATAACCCCGGAATATTTGAAAATTTTCTCAAAGTCGTATTCAGAATCGGTTACGGCGGAGTAATGCACATTGAAGAAAGAGGGGGACAGCTTCTGAGACCGATTTCACTGTTGTCACAGCAAATATGGGAATATACAAAAAACATTTTTAACACTTCAACTTTTATCGGATTCTTATTAGGAGTTTTTGGTTTAATCTATTCCTATAAGAAAAAAAAGAAGCTTTTTTGGAGCCTATTATTGATTTTTATTCTATCAGGACCATTCTTTATGTTCCTTGCTAATAAACCTGTAAATGAAGATACGAGAGACTTACTTGAACCTTTTCACATACCTTCAATAATAATTTTTACCATATGGATTGGATTATCCGTATCTTACATAACAAGCAAACTTAAATGGTCTTACGGATTATTTTCCGGATTTGTAATATTTCTTTTTCTTACCAACTTTCAAAAAAACAATTTACGATATAATTTTTTCCCTTATGATTTGGGTAAAAATATTTTAAGAACGGTAAAAGATAATTCCATTCTTTTTCTTGACAAGGCGGATGAATCTGTATTTATTTTGGCATATATGAAGCTGGTTAACAAAGAAAGACCGTCAGTAGACATATACGACTGTAATGCAAGCGTTTTCCCGAACATCTACGGGGACCGCTATTACTGGATTAAAGGAAAAGACAGGACTTTAGTCCGGTTGCCTATTGAAAGAAGATTGATTCAGCAAACTGACAAGAATATTTATTATTTATCTGAAAATCCCGATTACTTTGATGATATGAAATTTAATAAAAGCGGTTTACTGTATATTCTTAACAATAATCTGCCAAATTATAATTTTTCTTATATCTATGTGTTGCGGGAAAATATTTCACGATATCGTGACAAAATATTGACTTATTCTTATCATTTATCTTTAGCTAAATATTATCTTGCAACGAAACAAAATTCATTAGCTAAGAACGAATTTGAACAATTAAAGCCTTTATTCAAAGAAAATATATCCAATGAGATTGCATATATGTATTACAGCAACGGTTTGCTTGATGAAGCGGTTGAAGAATATAAAACAGCAATAAAAAATGAACCTCATAAATTTGAATATTATAATAATCTCGGTACTATTCTCACCAAACAAAAAAAATTCAACGAAGCGATTTCTATATATAAAAAAGCTATTGAAATTTCACCGTCTTATATTGACGCACATTATAACCTTGCAGTAACATACTGGGAAATAAATAATTGGACCGGTGTGATAAGCGAGTTTGAGAAGGTTTTGCGGCTTAATCCTAATCGCACGGATGTAAACAAATACATAGAATCTGCGAAAAGAAAATTATGAGAGGCAATGTCAAAAATATTATGAAAAATCATGGTTTTTCACTAGACGATGTTTTCTTTACGCCTCATAAACCGAAAATTGGTAAACTCCTCGTCCCGATATTCATCGGGACTCGTCAAACATACCAATTTTTTAACGATTTATTCGGCTAAAAACATCTATATCGTTCAAAACCAAATTTTTCAATAATATGTCATTTTTGACATTACCTTATGAGATTACTAGGATGAATACTATTATTTTATTGTTTTTATCAAGTTTTGCAATATATCTTTATACGTTGTTTCCGTCAGTTGCAATTTACCGCGATGCAGGGGAAATGGCGTCCGTAACATTTACTTTAGGGATAGCCCATCCGCCGGGATATCCGCTTTATGTTATCCTTGGCAAATTATTCTCGCTATTAATTCCTTTCGGTAATATAGCATACCGCATAAACATAATGTCAGCCTTTTTCGGTGCACTTACTTGCGGAATTTTTTATTTAGCTGTTAAAGATTTAAACAATAAATCCAATATTGAAAAAAATACCGATTTTATTTTTTTTATCGCTGCTTTAATCTTGGCATTTTCAAAAACTTTATGGTCTGTTTCAACCGTCGCTGAAATGTACACCATCAACACCTTTTTTATAATATTGCTTATTTACTTGCTAATCAACACAAAATATTTATTACATATAATTTTTCTGTTCGGGTTATCAATGGGAAATCGTATTGACATAGTTTTGATATCGCCCGGAATATTATATTACGTCTTAATCAATAAATACAAAATTTTTACCGTTAAATCACTCGTGCATATATTAATAATATTTACGGTCGGATTCTCAATTTATTTTTATCTTCCCGTAAGGTCAAAAACATCACCGCATTTAAACTGGAATAAACCCGATAACTTCCAGACATTACTTGAGACAATCACCCGTAAAACACACGGAAAAACATTGGATCTTATTTCCTCAAGATATAAAATAAGTGATGTATTCGGTTCTGAAATGAACATCTATTTAAAAAGAACTTTCAGACTTTTTTCCGTATTTGGCATTCCGGTTATCATTCTGGGTTTATTCGGCTTATACAAAAAAAATATAAAATTTTTAAATACAACTCTTATAATCTATTTATTATCCGGTCCGATATTTATTGCCATAGCTAAAATGCCTCCGAATCCACATGCACTTGCGATAATGGAACCTCACTATTTAATATCCGATTTGATACTCGCATTATGGTTTGGAACCGGCTTGTTTTTTCTTTCTCAAAAATTCAAAAAATATTCAATTATTGTTCTTATTATCCCGGTATTAATATTTTTATCAAATTTCAGCAAACAAAACATGCGTTTTAATTTTAATGCATATGATTTTGCCAGAAACGTATTCAGGTCATTGCCTAAAAATTCAATAATAATCTCCAGAGAAGACGTACAAGTTTTTTCAGAATGGTATCTGCAGTTTGTGGAAAAAAGGCGGGATGATATCACCGTTATTGCCAAAGGACTATCCAGAAGTACCTGGTACCAAGAATCATTAAAAAAATATAAAAACACCAATGTTGTATCATTGAATAATCCTGAAGGTTTTACCCAATTTTTTCATTTAAACAAGGGCAGAAGTATTTATTACACCACGGATGTGGAAGATTATGAAATGCTCGGACAAAACAATTATTTTACCTATCCGTATTGGTTGGTTTTCAACGTAAGAAAAGAAAAGATTAATTATATTAAACCTTTTGATTTTGAAGAGATATATATACTGAGGAATCCATTGAAAGTTAGTTCTTACTATGATATTTTTAACCAGAAAATAATTGCACAATATGCAGATTCACTATTCAGAGCCGGATTATTCTTTTTGAATAAATATGAAATAAACCATGCTATAAACTACTTTGAAAAAGCAATTACAATAAAGGATGATATTCCATCGCTATACTTCAATCTTGGCTGGATTTATTTCCAAAGAAACAATCTCGAGAAAACAGAATATTATTATAAAGAATCTATAAAATACTACAAGAAAATGTATAATGACGGTTTGGATTATAAATCATTTCCTGAAATCATAGATTCCATTGTTAACGATTGGGCAACGGTACATAATAACTTAGGAACCGTTTATGAAAAGCAGAATAAAATCAATGAAGCAATTAGCGAATATTCTATTGCCGTAGAAATTAAACCCAATTATGCCGATGCACATTATAATATGGCTGTAGCATATTGGCATCTTAAAGATTGGAGAAAGGTAATTCAGGAATTAGAAACAACTTTGCGGATTAATCCCAACCATGCAGATGCGCCCAAATATTTATATATTGCAAAAAGAAATCTCGGATTATGAAAACAAAAATAATTATTTTGATACTTCTAACTATATTGGCATTGCAAGTTATTTTTTCATCAAGGCAGAAATGCGCCTATTATGACGAACCGTTTCAAATAGCCGCAGGACTTTATCATATCAAATTTAATGATTACAGAATTGAAATTCAAAATCCTCCGTTAATAAGAATACTTACCGCTATACCGCTAATAGCGTCAAAAACCATAATAAACGAAGAACCAAAATCGTATTGGACATCTTACCAAAAATTTGCATACGGCAAAAATTTCCTATATAAAAACAACCTGAAAGCGGATACAATATTATTTTTAGCACGGTTGCAGATACTGGGACTATCTATTTTGTTAGGTCTTCTAATATTTATATGGGCGAAAAAAATATTTAATGATGAAAAATGCGGACTATTCGCACTTGTATTTTATTGTTTTTCACCTAATATTCTTGCCTTCTCCGGTATTGCAGGTACCGATTTGGGCATAGCTTTTCTCACTTTACTTTCTCTATATCTATTTAAAAACTACCTTGAAAAACCTTCACGAAGCAGCATAATTTACACTGGGATTTCACTGGGCTTAGCATTTTCAACAAAATTCAGTGCAATTTTGTTAATACCAATATTTATTCTTTTCTCTTTATCAGAAAAAAACAGATTAAAAAAACTAATCGATATTTTATTCATATTTATCATTGCTTTTATTGTAATAACAATAACTTATCAGGGTAATATTAAACTATTTTTTGAGGGATTAAAAAGTGTATTCGGTATCATGGGACAAAAAGGAGTTTTAACATTTCTAAACGGAAAATATTCAAACAGCGGATTCGGAACATATTATCTATTTGCATTTTTATTAAAATCCACTTTACCAGTTATATTATTATTCATATTTTCTATATTTATCTTCAAAAAAATACCTGCATCCAAATTTGACAAACTCTATATTTTGTTTCCTATAGCAATATTTTTTGCTGCCGCTTCATATTCCAAAACACAAATCGGATTAAGATACATATTACCGATATATCCTCTAATATTCGTCTTTATTTCCGGATTAATAAAAACTCCAAGGATAAAACTCAACAGCATTTTTCATTATTTATTATATTTTATGCTTGGTTTTCATATATATACCTCAATAAAAACCTATCCACATTATCTCGCTTATTTTAATGAGTTAGTAGGGGGACCTAAAAACGGATATAAATACCTGGTTGATTCAAATTTGGATTGGGGACAGGATTTAAAATTCCTAAAAAAATATCTTGAAAATAAAAACGTTAATCTTATTGAATGTTATTTCGGGCAGGGAGACACAAAATATGAAGGAATAAAAAGCCAGCATATCTTATCAGGAGAATGCTCGCCCAACATAGATTATTCAGAAAAGGAAAGAACCGATTTACTTGCCATAAGTGCCACTTATTTTCAAGGAATATACATAGGTCAAGTTGACATATTTAAATGGTTGAAAAACAGAATACCGATTCAAAATATAGGCTACAGCATTTTAGTATTTGATATCACTAACGATTCCGAATCACATAAAAATATCGGCGATATTTTTTACTATGGAATAAAAAACTATGAAGCCGCAAAGAAAGAATACAACAGGGCAAAGGAAATTTCAAAACAAGATAAACACAGATGAATCTCCTTGGGCGAAGTCCTGTGGATTAAAAACCTTCATCATTCATCATTTAAGTTATGGATAATATAAAAAACTTAATATCAAAAACAAAAATAAAACTGGGTATTTATCACATTATTAACACGATAATAAAAATCTTTATCGTGCTATTCCTATTGATATTTATCAATTATTTTCTTGACCTTCTTTCATTATCTTCGCATAACATTAGATTCGTTTTATTGTTTCTTTGTATTTCGGCACTATTTTACTTAACGGTAAAAACAATAAAAAAAATAATATATCTCAAAAATGCTGATGAAGAAATATCGCTTCTTATCCAAAAAAAGAATGAAAACCTCAAAGACGACCTGATAATAGCCGTCCAATTAACTAAAAATATATATCCGAATACATCCGTCGAACTTACCGATGCATTTATTAAACATACGTCATCAAAGATATCAACCGATATGCTTAAAAATGTTATCGGTCCCAAAAATCTAAAAAATATTTTCATTATCTTTACTGTATTAATAATCAACTTCGTAATATTCTCCAGTCAACTTACATTAAAAAGATATTTTCTGATATTTACCTCAGCAACAGAATTCACGGTTTCGCCTAAGGATACAACGATAACCGCAGGTAGCGACGTAACTATATTTGTTGTTCCCAAATCTGAAAATATAACACCCTATATATTTTACAGAGAAATCAATAGTAGCTGGCAGCAAAAAAAGATGAAAAATATTGAAAATAAAAAATATGCTGAAAAAATTGAAAATGTCATGTCGGATACCGAATATTACGTTGAATTACTGGACACAAAATCCGTTAAATATAATATCACAATTGTATCGCCTATGGCCATATCAGTTTCAAAGGTTGAATATATTTATCCTTTACATATCGGCTTAGCGAATAAAACAGTAACCGAAGCGGACATAGAAGCTCCAAGAGGAACAACAATAAAAATCACAGCTCAAACAAACAGAAGCATAAAAGAAGCATTTCTACTTACGAATACCGCAGAAAAAATAAGAACAAAAATGTCTAAAAATGAAATTACCGGTCAATTTATCGTGCAAAATCAGTCTGAATACTGGTTTGAGCCGGTATTAAACGGCGAAACCATTCCACAACCTACAAAACATAAAATAAGCATAATAAAAAATAATCCTCCGAAAATTGACATAATCGCACCCGCCCTTAATGTAATGATTTCCGAAAATGGAAGATTAAAAATAATCTATTCCGCTGAAGATGATTTCGGAATTTCTGAAATAAGCATAAATTATCTTACGCTAAACAAAAAAAATCAGATAAAATCCTTCACTAAACCTGAAAAGAAAACACTTGATGAATATGAAATAATTATACCTGATTTAAATCTGAAGCCAAAAGACGTAGTAGAATACCGTCTTGAAGTAACCGATAGCGGCAACCTAAGTGAAAAACTTACTTCTTATTCAGAAAAATATTCATTTGAAATTTTATCATATGAATTGGAGCACCAATTGATAGAAATGGAACTAAATGAATTCAACATGGAATTAAATGAAGTATTATCCAGACAACTCCAGAGTAAAACCGCTTTAACAAAACAGGATTTTGAAAACGCATCACTCATGCAGCAAAAGGCGCAGGAATTAATGAAATCATCCTCATCAAATCTAAAAAAAACAATAGATAAAATGGCGAATGACCCGTTAACTTCATATTCAAATTATCTTGAATATGAAAACATGCTAGACGCTGTAGAAATGCTTGGAAATCAAAAAATGAACGAAGCAATCAATTCGCTTTCTAATAAACAAACGGATAATGCAAGTAAAATTCAAGATGAAATATTAGAAGAACTTAAACGGCTCAGTACTTTTTCTGAAAATATCGTAAAAAACCAGAAAATGGAAGACATGTTATCCACAACCCGCGAAATGGCCGACTCTGCAGATATGATAGAACAAAAACTTTCGGATTTAAAAAACATCCCAGACCCACAAAAAATGAAAGAACTTCAAAAAGCCACAGAGCGACTATCTGAATTAATAAGCCAACTTTCCGAAAAACTCGCAAAAATGCCACAGGAAACACCTAATGACTTTGCAAACAACGAAAAAATGAAAAAAATCGACTTAATGCAAATGAAACTAAGTACTGACGAAATGAAATGGTCATTGCAGATGGGAAACATAGACAAAGCAATTGAACTTGCCCAAAAATTAAGCAAGCAAGTATCGGATATACTGAATTCAATTGAAAACTCGGTAAATTCCACGAACAGTAATATGAACTCCGGGCTTCAACTTGAAATCAATCAAACAATCGGCGAATTAGACACAATAATCAATGAACAGCAAAAAATATTAACCGATACTCAGAAAATTGACGCAAAGCGGTTAGAAAAAACATTGGCGTTACAGAAAGAATTACTCAAAAAACTTGCTGAAAAACAAAAAAGAGCTATTGTTGAACTGGGCAATTCAAAATCAATAATTGAAAAAAGCACATTCACGCATCCGGGCATATACAACCTTTACATACACCCGGAAAGAAACATGGAAATAGTTCTTGGCGAATTTGCATCACAAAAAATTGACAAATCGCGAAATCTATTGGTTGAAATAATATCCATGCTTGATAATCTCGAAAAAAATATTAGCATAATAAACGCAAAAAATCATATAACAAAAAGTAAAACGATTGAACAGGAAATCTTGGATGAACTTAACAATTTTTCACCGGACAAATCAGCACTTTATAATAAAAACGATTTTGAATTACAAAAACAATTATCCGAGAACCAAAAAAATAATCAACTAAGAACTCAATCATTAACAAAAACATTTTCCGACTTATCAAAAAAGTCTCTTTCCATCCCATCTGATATAACTAAAAAAATATCCTCATCGGAAAAATCAATGGGTTCCGCTTCCGAAGAACTTAACAACACAAATATCCCGAGTGCCGTTGACTACGAAAAAAAAGCATTGGATGAACTACTGAGCAGCAAAGAATCGCTCCAAAACGCATCCGACCAGATGACACAAATGTCCAAAAGCGGGAACAGCGGTATGTCAGGCGGAATGCCCAGAATCAGGGCAAGTGGCACCGGCGGTTATACAGGATTCAGAAGCGGCTTTGTAAAAATACCATCTGCAGATGAATACAAACCTCCAAAAGAACTTAGAGAAACAATAATTGAATCTCTCCAGCAAAAATACCCACAAAAATATGACACCATCATAAAGGACTACTTCAAACGGCTGATAGAATAATAATGGGGACGGTTCTATTTATTTAAAAAAATGAAATGCCCAAAATGTAATTACGAAAATAAAGAAAATACTCTATATTGCGGTTTATGCTATGAAGTTCTTAGAAAAGAAAAGCAAAATCCGGAAACCGTATCACAACCTGAACCTATAAACCTACAAACTTCAAAACCAAAAACATCCGATAAAACAAAACTAATATTAATAAGTATCTCATTATTCCTAATAATAATTGTCGCTTGGTTAATAATCAGAGAAATGGTTATGCCCATATATGCACAAAAAAGAAGAATAGAAGAAACCGCATTAGCACAAAAGAAAATCAGGGACAACTTCAAACCATACACAGGTCAAATAGACATACAAATAAACCTAATATCCCAACTTTTTGGAATGACAAAACAAACCCTTCATGAATTTAGAAAATCAAAAATCGATGAACATGCGATACTAAATATATTTCAACCGGCATACGTATTATGCAGTAAAATATTTGATACGATAGAATATGACAAGGATTGGGTTAACAGTGCCCAGTTTTACATCTGCAATCCATATCAATTAATAATATTAAGCAACGTGAACTCAATAACTGCTTTAATAGACTACTGTAAAAACCCGGAGATAAAATATTCTAACAGAACCATAGAAGAAACCTACCGGGGCAATGATGCAGAATGGCTATTTAAACAAATATACAGTACCGAAGCAGAACCCGGAAAAATAAGGCTATGGATGGTAAATGCGTATGATGCCGGATTGAAATATGCAAACATAGATAAACAAAAATCCGAAAACATTGACTTTGCATACAACACTTCATCGGAAGATATAGTCAATTCTGCATACAGTCAACCATGTTTATTTCATGTTGGTAGATATAACAAAAATAATTTGTCTCCTGCAGACATAAACGGTCGTCTAAAAATATCTGAAAGGGACAAATACACCTGCATATACGTCAAACTTTGGTTATTAAAACCTCAGGACATAGCCCAACAAGAAGACTTCGCCTACATAATAAAAATAATCCCTTAATCGCGAAATACATTACTAATTAACCTGACACAGAAATGGGGACGGTTCTATTTATTTTAAGGGGTGAATAAAACAAATGCCAAGACGCTTCTACTTTGTTAAAAACCAGACATTTCTACTTTGGCTTGACATTGCTGACTTTTTTGATTTGATTTTTCTGATTTTTTTTGTATAATTTTGTAATGTCGGTTTCTGAAAAACATAATATTACTTGCCGTTGCGGCAAGAAGTTCGAGTGGGATATATGGAGTTCAGTAAATGTTACAAAAGATCCGGATTTAAAAGATTTGTTGTTTGACGGACTTTTGAATGTTGTCGTATGTCCGTTTTGCGGAGATTTGTTTTATTACGAAAATTTTATTTTGTATCACGACGAAAAAAAACATTATCTATTCTATGTGTATAATCATGACTGCGCCGAGAGTAAGACTGATTTGGTGAAAAAAGCCAAGTATGATTGCGAATTTGTTAATCAAAAAGCAGATAAAAAGATTTTTGTTGGTTATAAGATAGAAGTCTTTTTCGGTTTGGATGAGCTGGTTGAATTTCTCAGAAGGGAGGAAGAATTATGAACATATTTCAAATTTCAAATTCCAGATTTAATATTTTGGGACTGTTTTCCGTATTTTTTATCTTCTTTGCATTAAGTTTTAATAACCTTTATGCTATAGAAAAAAAACCTACGCAAAAGAAAAAACAAATAAAGGAGAAAAAGCAAATGAAAGAAATCGCTGTTATTGAAACAGATAAAGGTATAATAAAGTTTGAGTTTTATGAAAAGGACGCACCTAATACGGTAAATAATTTTAAAAAACTTGCTGATAAAAAGTTTTATAACGGTTTGAAATTCCATAGGGTTGTACCGGATTTTGTAATTCAGGGGGGATGCCCCAACGGTAACGGAACCGGTAATCCCGGATATAAGATTAAAGCGGAATTCAATAAAAGACAACATCTTGACGGTACTGTTGCTATGGCAAGATCTCAAGAGCCCGATTCTGCAGGTTGTCAGTTTTATATTTGTATGGGACCACAACCGTTTTTAGACGGTAAATATACAGTTTTCGGTCAGGTTATAGAAGGATTAGATGTGGTATATCAAATAGAAATCGGCGATGTGATGAAAAAAGTCTATATAGAAAAACAGAAAGAAGTAAATAAAACTAAATCTGAAACTAAGTAGATACTGTGATGGATGCCGCTACTGCATCATAAGGTGAATAATAATCCGCCTGAAAGTTATGCAGTGACGATACCCACCTATGTTATAAGATAACTTCGGTGAGGTAACTGGAGATTTTATGGAAATTTTTGATATTCTTACAAAAGCAGTAAAAATAGGTGCATCAGATATTCATATTGTAGTAGGAAAACCACCTATGTGCAGACACATAGGTGAAATGAAAGTTTTAGAAGGATTTACCGAAATAATTACTCCTGAAGAAGCAAAAAGACTTATTTATTCGATGCTTTATGATGAGCAGAAAAGGAAATTTGAAGAAGAAATGGAGTTAGACTGTTCGTTTAATCTGCCTAATGTATCCAGGTTCAGAGTAAACGTTTTGATGCATAGGAACGGAATCGGTGCCGTTCTTCGTGTTATTTCCTCAAAAGTGCCAACACCAGAAGAACTCAAGTTTCCGCCTTCAATAACAAATTTAGCACAGTTACCAAGAGGTTTAGTGCTTGTTACAGGACCGACAGGAAGCGGAAAATCAACGACTCTGGCTTGTTTAATGGGTATTGTCAATACAACCAGAAAAGACCATATACTTACGGTTGAAGACCCTATTGAATTTGTCTATGAATCTAAGAGCTGCATTGTAACACAACGAGAAGTCGGACAACATACGCTTTCTTTTGCCGGTGCCTTAAAACATGCACTTAGAGAGGATCCGGATATCGTTCTTGTTGGTGAGATGCGAGACCTTGAAACAATCGGTGCTGCAATAACAATTGCAGAAACAGGGCATCTCGTTTTTGCTACACTGCACACAACGGACGCACCTTCAACTATAGACAGAATTATAGACGTGTTTCCACCGCACCAGCAGCAGCAGGTAAGAATGCAGCTTTCTACTTCTATTCAGGCGGTTATATCACAGACATTAATACCAAGCGTGGATGGTTCTACGCGAGTTGCCGCACGAGAAATTATGATAGCAACACCCGCTATTGCCAATCTTATCAGGGAAGGCAAGACACACCAATTATATCAGACAATTGAGGTAGGCAGTAAGTCAGGAATGATTTCGCTCGATAAAGCCTTGGCATCATTGGTACGGGATAATCAAATAAAGATTGAAGATGCACTTGCTAAAGCACATAATCCCGAGATGGTGAAAGCGGCAATTTACGGGAGGTAACTTTAATATGGAAATAGAAAACCTTTTGAAAATGATGGTTGAAAAAAAAGGAACTGACTTGCATCTTAAAGCAGGTTTACCACCTATGGTTAGAATTAACGGGGAAATAGACCCACTTATTGATACTGAAAAACTTTCTTCGGAAAACATTAAACAACTTTTGTCTAAATATATAGGTTTTGGCGAAGACAAAAAATTACATGATAATAAAGAATTTGATTTTGCATGCGAACTACCGGGTATCGCGAGATTCAGGGGTGCGCTTTTTTTTCAAAAAGGAAATTATGGTGCCGTTTTTAGAACAATCCCTGCAAAAATACCGACAATAGACGAACTTAATCTTCCGCAGGTTTTAAAAGAAATTATTTCTTCCGAAATGGGGTTGGTTCTTGTTACAGGACCGACAGGAAGCGGAAAATCTACAACTATGGCAGCTATGATAAATCATTTAAACGAAAGTTTTAAAGAAAATATTATCACTATTGAGGACCCCATAGAATTTGTTCATGCTGATAAAAAATCAATAGTAAATCAACGCGAAATCGGAATGGATACTAATACATTTGCGACAGCACTGAAATCCGCATTGAGACAGGACCCTGATGTTATACTTGTAGGCGAAATGCGCGATTCGGAAACGATTTCAACCGCCTTAACAGCTGCTGAAACCGGACATCTTGTTATTTCAACGCTTCATACAAACGACACAAAACAGACAATAGATAGAATTATAGATACATTTACACCAGAACAACAACTTCAGATAAGATTTCAACTATCCCTATTCCTTAAAGCGGTAATTGCCCAAAGATTAGTAAAAAGAAAAGACGGCAAAGGAATGGTTGCGGCTATAGAAATTATGGTAAATACACCTTTTATAAAGGCACTGATTGCAGAGTCTAAAACCGGACAAATATCCAAAGCAATTGAAGATAGTTCTTCATTTTATAAAACACAATCGTTCAACCAGTCACTTTTTACATTGTATAAAAATGGCACAATTTCTATCGATGATGCGCTTGCCACAAGTAATAATCCATCGGATTTAAAAATACAAATTCAATCTTTGGATTTTGCTAAGAAACAGGAGGGGCAGAATGAACCTAAAACAAATAGAAATTTTTAGTGATTTGACTGATAAAACACTTAAAAATATATCAAAAATAGTAAAAGAAAAAAATGTTAAAAAAGATACTGTTATTTTTGAAGAATTAACTGCGGCCGATGTGTTTTGCTTGATAGCAGAAGGAAAAGTTGAGGTGTTTAAACATTTATCGGGCAATGATAAAAAAGTTTTAGCTATTTTATCCGCAGGCGATTATTTCGGAGAAATGTCTTTATTTGAGAATAAACCGAGAATGGCATCGGTTAAGGCGATTGAAGATACAACCTTGCTTGAAATAAAAAAGAAAGATTTTAATTCTCTGCTATCCAGTGATTTGAATTCCGGGATGAAGCTTCTATCAGCGATTATGTCAACAACACTTAACCGTCTATCGACAACCGATAGCCATCTGACTTTACTATATGACATAGGAAAAATAATTGCGAGTTCAAGAAATCTCAAACAGATGACAATGGATACATTCACGAAAATTACTAAACATTTTAAAAAACATAATCGAGGACTAATAGCTATATACAATGAATTTACCGACGAATTGGATGTTCATTCATCAATAAATATTCAACCGCCTATTGATATATTATTGAAAACAGATCCTTTTGTTAATAAAATTTCTTCCGAAAAAGAGATAATTTTGAATAGCGAAGAAGATTATAAAAATGGTTTTTTTTCGGGAAAATCAATTGTTGTATCAGCTTTTTATTTTGAAGAAAAATTTCTCGGCTTTATATTATTTGCAGGGGATCAGAATAATTCTTTTAATATTAACGACCTCATTTTGTTATCTTCGGTGGCATCACTGATATCCGTTTCAATTAAAAACATATCTTTTATCTCTGAAGAGGAAGCGAGAAAACGTCTCGAAGAAACACGTTATAAGCAAAGTTTTTAAATTATGGTTGAAATCGGTATCGCATTAAACATCCTGCATTACTTTTTTAATAGATTTTTAGTCGTTCCTATAAGTTTTATTGCCGGATTAGGATGGTGGGGAGCTTTTTTTATTGCATTAACAGGTGATATACTCCAGATGTTTTTGTATTTTTATATCCTTGAAGGAGCCGGTGTAAATAAAAAAATTGGAAGGCTCTTATCCAAAAGACTGCCGTCTCAATATGCTGTTGAAAAAACCAAGATGGTAAAAAAAGTTAGAAGAATGGGTTATCTTGGTATAACTATTTTGTCTGCTATGCCGGTATATTTAGGAGGCATGTATTCTGCTGTATTGGTAAGCCATTTAATGCATCTTAACAGGAAAAAATCATATTTATTTTTAACAGTCGGTTCTATAATAGGTTCTGCTATTTTGGTTATCGGTCTAAGTGTTATATGGGATTTAATAAAATCGCTTATTTATTAAAATTAGCAAAAAATTCTGAAAAACAACTGAATTGCAGGATTTATATTGTAGGCGGTTTTATCAGAGATTTAATATTAAAAATTAAAAGTATAGATTTGGATTTAGTTGTTGAAGGGAACGGAATTGAAGTTGCGAATTATTTTCATAATATATTAGATGGAAAACTTACAGTTTATAAAAAATTCTTTACTGCATCTCTTAAACTAAAAGATAATTTTGTAATTGATTTTGCCACTGCAAGAACAGAAGAATATCCGAAACCTGCTTCCATGCCTGTCGTTTATCCTGCCACTTTAAAAAAAGATTTGTTCCGTCGTGACTTTACCATAAATACCATGGCAATACCAATATCAGAATACAGAATACAGAATACAGTATACAGTATTATTGACCCGTGCGAGGGATTGAATGACATTAAAAATAAGTTAATCCGTGTGCTTCATAAAAAAAGCTTTATTGACGATCCGACAAGAATTTTAAGAGCAATTAGATATGCAAATAGATTTAATTTCAGAATAGAAAAAAACACTGAAAAATGGATGAATTCCGCTATCAAGAAAAACCTGTTATCTTTAGTTTCGGCATCAAGAATACGAGATGAGTTTATAAAAACATTGGAAGAAGAAAAAGCAAAAAAAATTTTGTTAGAATTCAAGAAAAGAAACGTTTTAAAATATATTGATAACAATTTAAATATTTTTGCAATTTCTGTTAAAAAGAAATCTGTAAAAACCAGACTAAATAATCTATTGAAATGTTTTACTGAAGAACAAAAAAAAACCTTCCTTCAGAAGCTATGCCTGCCACATTAAAAAAGCTTAGATTTATCCGTTTTTAATGTTTTATTTGCTTTACTCTACTGGGTAGACCCGTTGAGAAATTTCTTGACTTTTTAGCATTAAAAAATATAATATATTATCTATATAAACAAACTGCGTTATAATTCCTAAATTGTAGATGCAGAACGACAGTGATGCAGAGCGCCAGTGATGCAGATCGCCAGCGATGCAGAGCGTCAGTGATGCTAAAACGTTGCAAGGCTTACGTTTTGCTGCTACAAAATGGAAAACGAAATACATTCATTAACAATTGAAAATCGGGATAAATAGATTTTTTTCTTCTATGGAATTCGGCCGAAGCGAAAAAATAAGAATATATTAGCAAAGGCGGATAAAAATATGCAAATTTCAAGTGTGGATTTGATTCTTGCAATACCTATTTTATTTTTTGCCGTTGTCATCCATGAAATCAGCCATGGCTGGGTAGCTTATTTGAATGGCGATGATACGGCAAAAATGTCAGGTCGTTTAACACTTAATCCGATACCGCATATTGATTTGGTTGGGACCATTATTCTTCCATTGCTTCTAATAATAATCCGCGCACCTGTGCTCATCGGTTGGGCTAAACCAGTTCCGGTTAATCCTTATCGCCTAAATAATCCCACAAAAGATATGGCAAAGGTGGCATTCGCGGGACCGGGTTCTAATTTTTCAATTGCCGTTCTTTCAGCTTTGATTATCTGGCTTTTTAAAATATCAAATTTAGATCCTTATTTATTTATTAATAGCCTAATTATTAAGCTTTTATATATCAATATTCAGATTAATCTTATTCTCGGTGTTTTTAATTTAGTGCCGGTACCACCCTTGGACGGTTCAAGAATCGTATCGGCTTTTTTACCGCCCGATATAGCATATAAGTATAATCAACTTGAAAGATACGGTATTTTTATAATTTTTCTTATGCTTTCTTTCGGATTACTTGATTTCTTATGGATAATAGTTAAATTTATACAAACATTATTGTTTATGGGCATGTAAAAGATACAAGTATGAATAGAGGTGGGTTAAAGGTTTAAATAGAGACAAGAGAGATATAAAATAATTGTGGTTTTTATCTGTGTCTGCCAGGGATTCATTGTCGGATAAATAATCGTCTCTCAAAATCTCTGTAATCACTTTTAAAGGAATTTATATGAAACAACGGGTATTATCTGGAATGAGACCTTCGGGGAAACTGCATCTTGGGCATTTGCATGGTGCTCTCTCTAATTGGGTTGAACTTCAAAAAAATTACGAATGTTTTTATTTTGTTGCGGATTGGCACGCATTGACAACGGAATATGAAAAAACAGATAAAATTAAACAGGATTCCGTGGATATGGTTATTGATTGGCTAAGCGTCGGTCTTGATCCGGAAAAATCCACAATATTTGTTCAGTCCAAACTTTTAGAACATGCCGAATTACATCTGCTTTTATCTATGATAACACCTCTGTCATGGTTGGAACGCTGTCCTACTTATAAAGAACAGCTTAAAGAAATAAAAACACGCGATATACATACATACGGTTTTTTGGGCTATCCGGTGCTTCAGGCAGCGGATATATTAATTTATAAAGCAGATAATGTTCCGGTAGGTGAAGACCAACTTCCACATCTTGAACTTACTAGGGAAATCGCAAGAAGGTTTAATTCATTCTACGGTAATGTTTTAATTGAACCTAAGGCACTTCTTACAAAAACACCAAGAATTCCTGGTACAGACGGCCGCAAAATGTCAAAATCATATAATAACTGTATTTATTTATCGGATACACCTGAAATCATTTCTAAAAAAATTTCTTCTTATATTACAGACCCTGCACGAATACATGCTACCGATATGGGACATCCGGATATTTGCGGTATTTTTCCGCTTCAGGAAATTTATTGTGAAAATCACAATGAAATAGCAGAAAATTGTAAAAAAGGAACTATTGGGTGTGTTAAATGTAAAAAATTACTGGCTGAAAAAATTATCAAATCACTTGAACCAATCCATAAAAAACAGCAGGAAATAAAAAATAACCGGCATTTAATAAATGATGTTTTGCATAAAGGAAACCAAAAAGCTAAGGTTATTGTAGAAAAAACTATGTTGGAAGTAAGAAAATCTTTGAAATTATGGAATATGGAATAAAATTAGAAATCTTTGAAGGACCGATGGAGCTACTGCTCCATTTGATACAAAAAAATAACTTAGATATTTATGATATTCCTATTTCCAAAATAACATCCGAATACCTCGCTTATCTTGATATGATGAACCAATTAAATCTTGAGATTGCAGGTGATTTTCTGGTTATGGCTGCAACTTTGATGCGAATCAAATCCAGGATGCTTCTTCCGGTATACAGTGAAGATGAGGAAGAACTCATTGACCCAAGAGATGAAATCGTAAAACGAATTCTTGAGTATAAAAAATTTAAGGAAGCGTCTAAAATTCTTCGGACTAATCTTGAAAATCAAAAAGATGTCTTTTACCGCAAAGTAACGCCTGCATTCGCAGATGAAGATTTTGGAGTTGAGGTCTCTCTTTTTGATTTATTAGACGCTTTTAAACAGGTTCTTTCAAAAGCAAAAAAAATCTCAAAAGAAATAATAAAAGATGAATTTACTATTGAAAAGAAAATCAGAGTCATATTATCTATTTTAGAAGGAAAAAATTTTTTATCTTTTTTTTCAATATTTTCACAAGATGAAACTAAAATATCTATTGTTGTAACTTTTCTGGCATTGCTTGAACTTATAAAAATCGGAAGAATATATGTAAGACAGGATAAGCATTTAGGCGAAATACGAATTTATAGAACGCAAACAACAATCTCCGAAACGGAAACTAAACCGGTTTAAAAAGGAATCAAATTTATGGAGTTAAAAAAAATTGTAGAAGCATTGTTATTTGTAACTCAGGGACCTCTCAAAATTGAAACAATAACTCAAATTATCGGCGATACATCCTTAGACGAAGTAAAACAGGCGGTAAGTGAATTGATAAAAGATTACGAAATAAGACAATCAGCCATCCAGATAGTGGAAATTGCAGGTGGATTACAACTGTCCACAAAGAGGGATTACGCTCAATATATACGAAAGCTTTATAGAGATGAAACAATATTAAAATTGTCGGCATCCGCACTTGAGACACTCGCTATAGTAGCTTACAGACAACCGATTACACGTGCAGATATTGAACAAATTCGCGGTGTTGAAGTAAGCGCTGTTTTAAAAACGCTTGTTGATAAAAATCTTGTAAGAACTTGCGGAAAGAAAGATACCGTAGGGACTCCATTTTTATACGGAACGACACAACAATTTTTGATATACTTCGGGCTAAAATCTACTGATGAACTTCCTTCTTTGGAAGAAATTAACGTTGAACAGGAGCAATGATGGGTTATTCAAGCGACAAAATTAGAAATGTAGCTATCGTTGGAAGCGGCGGTTCCGGAAAAACATCTTTGGTTGAAGCGATTGCATATAACTCAAAACTAATCAATAGACTGGGTAAAGTTGAAGAAGGTAATACGGTCAGCGATTTCAGTAAAGATGAAATTTCAAGGATATCGTCCGTTTATACAACCCTGCTGTCATTTGATTTAAACGGTATCAAGATTAACATTCTTGATACACCCGGTTATTATGATTTTATCGGCGAAACTATTTCCGCACTAAATGCTGCGGATGCGGCCATTTTTGTTTTTGACGGCTTTTCAAATATAGATGCAACATTTGAGTTTATATGGGAATATTGTAATAAGCCAAAAGCGATATTTATAAACAAACTTGATAAAGAAGACATAGATTTTCAAAAAGTATTTGATACTCTAAAAGAATTTAACAGCAATTTGACTCCCGTATTTGTTCCTGACGGAACAGGTGCAAATTTTTCCAAAGCAATCTCTTTAATTTCTGATTCCGATGATAAGGGTTACAAAGAAAAATTTATTGATGCTATCGCCTCTAATGACGATGCTTTGATTGAAAAATATCTTGATGGAAAAGAAATATCAAAAGATGAATTGGTAAAGGCATTTAAAAAAGGCTTTTCTGCAAAATCCATTATACCTGTTTTAAGCGGCAGCGCTACCAAAAATATCGGGTGTGACGCAATCGCAAGCTTTATAAGCGAATTTTTCCCTCAAGCGGAAACAATTGATGTATCTGATAAACCGTGCATCCTTGTTTTTAAAAGCGTAATTGAACCTCATACAGGGAATCTTTCATTTTTAAGAATTTATTCCGGTAAAATCACGCAGGGACAAGATATAAATAATGTGACCCGTCGGACCAGCGAAAGATTAGGTAATTTTTGTACATTGTTAGGCAAAAAAAGAACCGAGTTAAGAGAGGCACAGGCAGGCGATATTGTTGCCGCAGTAAAATTGAAAGAAACCCAGACAAACGACATCCTTGGAGATGAAGCGTTGGCAAGTAAAATAAAAACCATTAGTTTTCCGGAGCCAAATATAAGCATGGCGGTATATTCCAAGTCAAAAGGCGAGGAAGAAAAGATTGCATCTGCATTGCAATCAATGATGCGTGAAGATCCTACAATTAAATCGTATTATAATGCCGAGACAAAAGAACTTATATTATCTGGTCTCGGAGCGTTGCATATTGAGGTCGCTATAGCAAGAGTCAGAGAAAGATATGAAATAAATGTTGAACTTAAACCTCCCAAGGTCGCTTACAGAGAAACCATAAAAGGAAATACTGAAGTACAAGGCAAATATAAAAGACAAACAGGCGGCCGCGGACAGTACGGCGATTGCTGGATAAAACTTGAGCCACTTGAAAGGGGCAAAGGTTTTGAATTTGTTAACGCCATACGAGAGGGAAGAATACCAAGAAATTATATTCCTTCCGTAGAAAAAGGCGTAAAAGAATCTATGGACCAGGGTGTTATTTCAGGATATCCGGTTACCGATATAAGAGTCACGTTATATGACGGAAGTTATCATGAGGTTGATTCGTCCGACATGGCATTTAAAATTGCAGGAAGTATGGCGCTTAAAAAAGGTGTAACTGAATCCAGACCATGCATATTGGAACCAATCGTAGAGATTGAAGTTGTAATTCCCGACGATTATATGGGTGCCGTTATGGGTGATTTGAATTCAAGACGCGGAAGAGTTATGGGTATGGAACGTATTGGGAAAAAACAAAAAGTAAACGCTACTGCTCCGTTGTCGGAAGTTGCCAGTTATGCGACAGACTTGCGTTCAATTACCAAGGGAGCGGGAAATTTTAAAATGAAATTTTCTCACTATGAGGAAGCACCTTCATCCGTGTCCCAACCGCTGATTGAGATATACCAGAAACAACAACAGGAAGGACGTTAAAGGCAAGTTAAAATAGAAAGTTATAATTAAAATAGAACCAAAAAAAATAAAAATAAAAAGAACCAAAGAATTTAATTTATATTTATACTTTTAACTTTTAACTTGACTCTTATCTATGATTGCACTTTCAACCGTCTATAGTATTTCCAAGCATACCAATCCGTTTTCACTGATTGATGAAATAAAATCTTTGGGATTTTCTAAAGTTGAACTTAATGTTGAGGTACCGGAAGATTTTATACTTGAAATAGCAAAAAAACTAAAGGTGGTTTCTATCCATAATTATTGTCCGAAACTGGATACTATACCCGATGGCAGAACTATTTATTCTCCTTACAATATTTCTTCGTTAGACGATAATGAACGCAAAACAGCAATCACACTCACAAAAAAAACGATAGATGTTGCAAACGATATAGGTGCTGGTGCTGTTGTTTTTCATACCGGCGAAGTACAAATGGAATTATCAGGAAGGATTTTAGCAAAAAAATATAATGAAACCGGCGGGGGGAAGGAGTATCCAGAGTTTTTTAACGCTTTTTTATCTGAACGGAATCTGAAACTTAAACCTTTTATTGAAAATGTCTTAATATCTCTTGACGAAATTCTTGAATATGCTTCAAGAAAAAATGTGAGATTAGGCCTTGAAAACCGCTTCTGGGCAAACGAAATTCCTTCACTTGAAGATTATAAAATTATTTTTCAAAAATTTGAAACTGATTATTTAGGTTTATGGTATGATGTCGGTCATGCATATGTCGCAGAAAAACAAAGAGTTATTAGCAGTCATCTTGATTTCCTTAAGGATTTTTCAAGTAAGATAATCGGCATGCATTTGCATGATGTAATCGGTGTTTATGATCATAAAGCACCTGGTACGGGAGAAGTGGATTTTCAAAAAATATCTGAATTTGTCAAGGATACCACAATACTCGTCAACGAAACCCATAAATCAGCGACCAAAGAACAATTACAAAATTCAAAAACATATTTGAAAAATTGCGGGTTTATAAAACCTTGTTTGCTCGCCTCTCAAAAGAGAGGGCGATGCAACTAAAACATACGGTAATTGTAAATAGATAAACATCTCGTCATCATCCGCTAACCGGCGGATGAACGCAGGCGGGAATGAACTTAATTTCAAATTAGCAAGGAGAAAAAATGCCAGAATTAAGACGTGATCCTATTATCGGCAGATGGGTAATTATTACTAAAGAAAGGGGGAAAGTAAAAAAAGACTTTGAACAAATCTCGGAAATGGATACTTCGGAAGGATGTCCATTCTGTTCCGGAAAGGAAAACCTGACACCCCCTGAAATACTTTCATTTAGAGAACCTGGAACACGTAAAGATGAGAAAGGCTGGTGGGTACGGGTAATCCCCAATAAATTTCCCGTTCTAAGAGTTGAAGGTAATATTAACAGACGCGGTGAGGGTATGTTTGATTATATGGACGGAATAGGAGCCCATGAAGTAATAATTGAAACACCTAAGCATGACGCTGATTTTTCCGACTTGGATATTAAACAAGCTGAAGAAGTTATCTGGGCATATCGTGATAGGATTTTAGACTTAAAAAAAGATATCAGATTTGAATATATCCTTATATTTAAAAATCACGGTGCCGATGCCGGCGCTTCATTGTCACATCCGCACTCACAGATTATCGCGATGCCTACAATTCCAGTAAGAGTAAAACAGGAAATAGACGGAAGCAGAAACTATTATGAATATAAAGAAAGATGCATTTTTTGTGATATTATACGTGAGGAAACTGAAGCAAATACAAGAATCGTATCAGAAAACGAGGATTTTATTTGTATTACACCATTTGCTTCAAGATTTCCTTTTGAAACATGGATAATGCCCAAGATTCATTCTTCAATATTTGAGGACCTATCTAAACACGAGGTAACTAACCTAGCCTTGATACTAAGGGATATTAACGGTAGAATGAACAAGACATTAGAAAAACCGCCATATAACTTTATTATCCATAATTCGCCTTGTCGCACAGGAAAAATACCTTATTATCACTGGCATATAGAAATAATGCCTCGTCTGACAAAAGTTGCAGGTTTTGAATGGGGAACAGGATTTTACATCAATCCAACTCCACCCGAGGAAGCAGCAAAATTTTTAAGGGAAATTGATTAAACGGACATCCTATAAAGAGAGGGATGTCAGTGTAAACTTGTCCTGAGCGGTAGTCGAAATATAGATGTTAAAAATCTAGGTAATCAGACATAATGTTAGTTATATCAGGAGTATTTAATGAGTATAAAAAGCGTATTCCCTGATTTGGAAGGCGGTCTATATCCCGTAAAATCTGAAGTTGAGAAAGAGTTCTTTATTTATTGTTATACTGATTCCCGAAATGAAAAAGTTCCCGTTTTAAAATATAAAAAATCTACTGAGAAACAATGGAATAAATTATCAATGACTGAACAAGACGGGAAGTATGTCGGTTCATTCCTACCAAAAACAACAGGTTTCTATAAATATACCGTAGAAGGTTACGATAAAATTTTAGAAGTTATAGTAGAAGAAAAATATGCAAGATTTGCCGCATGGTACGAATTATTTCCGCGTTCACAGGGAACCATCCCTAACAAAAGCGGTACATTCGCCGATTGCGAAAAACGACTTCCAGATATAAAGAAAATGGGATTTGACGTAATATTTTTTACCCCAATACATCCAATTGGAAGAAGCCATCGTAAAGGTCCTAATAATTCATTAATTGCAGGACCAAATGATCCTGGTTGTCCTTGGGCAATAGGAAATGAGAACGGCGGACATAAGTCAATAGAACCGGAATTGGGTTCAATAAACGACTTTAAACATTTTGTTTATGAAGCAAAAAAAATGGGATTTGAAATCGCCTTAGATATTGCTTACAACTGTTCACCTGATCATCCGTATGTCAAGAAACATCCAGAATGGTTTCACAAAAGAGCTGACGGTACCATCGCATATTCAGAAAATCCCCCTAAAAAATATGAGGATATTTATCCATTAAATTTCTATCCGCCGAATAAAAAAGAACTATGGGATGAACTGAAATCAATCATCATTTTTTGGCGGAAACTCGGGATTACACACTTCAGAATGGATAATCCGCATACGAAACCAACAGAATTCTGGAAATGGCTTATTACGGAAGTTAAAAAGGAATATCCCGATACAATATTCCTTGCGGAAGCATTTACTAATTATGATAAACTTGAGGAACTTGCCAGAGTGGGATTTTCACAGTCATATACATATTTTACTTGGCGTAATGGTAAAAATGAGTTAATTGAATATTTTATTAAACTCACGAACTCATATTTAAAAAATTTTTTAAGAGGTAATCTTTTCACCAATACTCCGGATATCTGTCCTCCGATTATTCAAACCGGCGGAAAACCGGCTTTTAAATTAAGAATAGCTCTTGCATCAACACTTTCTTCAGTTTATGGTATGTATAGCGGATACGAATTGTGTGATGGTTCGTCTTTTCCCGGCACTGAAAACTATGTAGATTCGGAAAAATATCAATATAAAGTATGGGATTGGAACCGTCCCGGTAATATCAAAAACTATATCGCTATCTTGAACGAAATAAGACACAAAAATCCTGCGCTCCAATATTATGACAACCTTAAATTTCTTAACTCCAACAATGATAATATCCTTTGCTACGGAAAAAAATATAATGACAATATTATTTTGGTTGCCGCTAATATTAATCCATATGAAACGCAAGAAGTTAGAATGACTGTACCTCTTGAAGAATACGGTATCCCATCTGATTCCGATTATATTGTTAATGAATTAATTACAGGAAAAAACTTTTTATGGCACGGAAGAGAAAATTATATTAGGATTGAACCGCATAAAGAACCGGTATATATTTTTAAAATAATTACAACAGTTAAAGCAAAGCAAAATTTTGCTATACATGAAACTGCATTAGTACATTCAAAAATATTTTTTGAGATGCGCGAAAAAGTTATTAAGCATAATGATGTTTATGCAAGAAGAGAATTGGCAGAATTTTTTAATAATGAAATTCTTTGGCGGGTTTATACCTGTGAAACTTTTGATGAGAGTTATGCATGCACAATAAATAACGAAGCTAAAAAGAGCGGTTTTCAGTCAATCATTCATGCTTATATAACAACACCGGGACACTAGAAGCAGGTAGAAAGTT
>Ga0156821_1077_pt1 | contig 41944 bp, 44 predicted proteins | sample RifOxyD2_FD_112121 | JGI IMG/M metagenome (GOLD analysis project Ga0156821, IMG submission 112121) | Elusimicrobia bacterium RIFOXYD2_FULL_34_30 | reverse complement strand
TACAGGCATAACCGGCAGCATTACGAGAGTGTTTTTAGATGGTATTGAGCAAGAAAACAGAACTGTTCCTCTTGCTGACGATCACAAAGAGCATTCAGCAAAAGTTGAGATTGGGTAATATCTGAAAAAATGTTGACTTCTGAAAAATAATTTAGTAAAATCAAATTATAATTATTAAAATATAAAAACCCGATAAATGTTCTTTTTAATAGTTGTTTTATCACAATATTATTTAATATTATTTTTTTTATTTTAGTTTTTTGTAGTTTTATTGACGATAAAATTGTTGAAAAATGATTACTTGACGAAAACGGGTAGGTGACCGAGCGGTTAATGGTACCAGACTGTAAAGGTGGAACATATATTTTTGAATTTCCGCCCGAAGTGGCATTTACCTACGGAAAACAGGGTTATATCAAGTTGCATGAATTTGTGTCATTTTAGGGGTTTTTGGTTTACGTTTGACACCATGTTGACACCAAAACCACATTAAAAAGGTGTAAAAAGGAAGAAATAAAATGGTTATGAAAGCAAATAACTTAAATAAAAGTGATTTGGAAAGCATAAAGGAATTGAAAAAAGAAGTATTGAAAGAGTTTCCCGATTCAGAAATCATATTATATGGTTCAAAAAGCAAGGGGGAAGATAGCGAGTATTCAGATATTGATATCCTTGTTTTGATAAACGAATCTGTAACAACAAAAATAGAAGAAAGGATTTTTGGAATTGCATATGATATTGAATTAAAAAATGATGTTGTTTTTGGTATAGTTGTGGAAACAAAAAACTTTTGGGAATCTGCACTGTCTAAAGCAATGCCGTTTCATTGGAATGTTGAAAGAGAAGGAGTTGCAATGTGACAGAGGAAACTAAAACACTTGTTGATTATAGATTAAAAAGAGCGGAAGAAACGTTTGATGATGCAAGAATATTGTTCCACAATGATAAATTATTTTCCTGCGTCAATAGGATTTATTATTCTATGTTTTATGTAGTAAACGCATTACTACTGGCAAAAGGAATGTCTTCCGCTAAACATTCGGGGGTTTTAAGTTTATTTAATAAAGAGTTTATCAATAAAGGAATAGTACCTAAAAAACTTGGGAAATTTTATGCTGAAATGTTTGAACATAGACAAAAGGGTGATTATAAGGACTTATTGAAATTTGAAAAATCAGATGTTGCGACGTGGCTTAAACAAACGGAAAACTTCGTCGCTGAACTAAAAAAGTTAATTGAAAGTTTATAGGACGCCAAGATATCATTCAGTTAGATAATTTTGGATTTCGTATATAGAAAAGTCTTTTAAGTCTACCCCGGGGATATATTATATAGCACTAACTGAGTAGATATATTTTACCTGCTCATCCAACAAACACCAACATTCATTGATTATATTAGCCACCTATCAAACGGTGGTTTTTATTTGCAAAATCCAATAAAAAATGTAGAATATCGCTAAATAGGGCTTATTGAAAAGATATTTTAGCGGAGGCAAATGAATAAGGTAATTACAAAGGATTATATTTCGTTGCTTACAGACATTAAACAGAGAATTCGTTCTGCACAGTATGAGGCATTAAAAAAAGTTAATAAAGAACTTATATCTTTATATTGGGATATAGGTAAAATTATAGAAGAACGGCAAAAAGGTAAAAGTTGGGGGAAATCAATAGTTGAAAATATTGCCATAGATTTACAGACGGAATTCCCTGGTATACAAGGATTTTCTACTCAGAATATATGGTATATGAGACAGTTTTATAATACCTACAGCAAGAAACCAATTCTCCAACCATTAGTTGGAGAAATTAGCTGGACAAAGCATCTGATTGTTATGTCAAAATGTAAGAACGATTTAGAGCGGGAGTTTTATATCCGTATGACTCGTAGGTATGGATGGACAAAAAATGTACTTAATTTGAAGATAGAAGACAAGACCTATGAAAAAACGATACTTGCACAAACCAGTTTCAACAAAACTTTGCCAGAAAAAATTCGTAATCAAGCAAAACTTGCAGTAAAAGATGAATATACATTTGATTTTCTTGAACTTGGCGAAGAACATAGCGAAAGAGAGCTTGAAAAAGCTATAGTTGCAAAAATAGAAATATTTTTAAGAGAAATGGGAGGAATGTTTGCTTTTCTTGGAAGTCAATACCGCATTGAGGTCAACAATGAAGAATATTTTATTGATTTACTACTTTACCATCGCATACTTAAATGTCTTGTAGCAATTGAGTTAAAGATAGGGAAATTCCTGCCGGAATATGTAGGTAAGATGCAGTTTTATCTTGCTCTTCTTGATGATAAAGTAAAAACACCCGATGAAAATCCATCCATTGGAATAATTCTTTGTAAAACAAAAGACAAAACAATCGTTGAATATGCATTAAGGGAAACCAAAAAACCAATTGGCGTTGCTTCGTTCAAGATGATGCCAACGTTGCCGAATAATTTGAGGGGGAAACTACCTTCACCAGAGCAAATTTCAGAAATATTGAAAGATATGTAGAATGAACAAGATACTAAAAAAATTGACAGAATTAGGATTTTTAGATTATAGATATAAGCAATGAGTAGGAGTAGACACAAGGGGAATTTATGGAGATTAAATTAACTAAAGAGCAGTATGAGAATTTGTTGAAATTAGTATTTATGGGTAGCTGGATGGCAAACGCTTTTCGTGTTAAAGATACGGTTAAGAAATTTGAGGAATTGGAAGATTATATCTATTCGTTTGCTAAAGATTTTGGCTTAGAAAACTATGTTGAATATGATGAAAAATTTAAAAAGTATTTTATTACCAGAGAATTTGAAGAAGACCCTGAACTAAGACAATACATGGATGAATATACTAATGATACTTTTTGGGATGAATTGATATGTAAATTAACTAGCCGTGATATGTTGAAGGAGTACGGAGAAGAAGAAGTAAAAAATATGGATTTTCTGGAATATAATAAAAAAGAATCTAAGTTCATGGAGAAATATGACGACGAATTCAGGAAAAATGGTATTACAAATATCGAGGTTGTGCAACAGGTTAAAAAAAACATAAACGGAGTCAAAGATTTTAAAGGTAAGTTCAAAGATAACGGGCTATGCGAATGTGGTATGTGTGGGAAAACAAGCAAATATGCCGGGTTATTGAACCCCATGTCAACCGACCCCTTAAACCCTCCTGTGATAGCGTGCATTGACTGTATGGCTACAATACAAGCTAAAGAAAAAGGTATAACTAAACAAGAAGTTTTGAAACAGCGAAAAAAAATGTTTGATACTATACGAATATTCCAAGAGGTAATGATGGCGCGGTACTTACAGGCATGTAGTAAAAAAGATTTTAATACGGTAGATGAGGCTAATAAAGCCATAGGTATTGCCATGAATCATTGGAATTCATTATCAAGAGAAACCAGAATTAGTTTTGATAATTATGAGGAATCTAAACTGAAAGAACTATTTCAAAAAATGGACATCGATTTTACTAAAGATGCATCAACGTTTGTACCACAGACGAGTAAAACAATTGGAAGAAACGACCCTTGCCCCTGCGGAAGTGGGAAGAAATATAAGAAATGTTGTTTGCTTAAAGTATCTTAGCTGTTAAATTATATGGTGTATTATTTTAGAAACAATTTACATTAGGTATGCGATATAATTCGAAATTTATTATAAAAAGATAATGTAAAAAAGCGTTGACAAAATAAAGTTTTTGGATTATACTCATGGTAGATTTTAGTAAGCAGTATTTCAGTGCTTTTTAGAAAATAGTTCTTTGTAATTTGTAGTATTAAAATTTTCAAGTGACAACCGACCAATACACTTGCTTTATGCTTGGGCAAGCTGTATTGGAAGGAAGGCTTCCTTGGTCGGTTGTCTGCCTGAAGATACACTTGCCCTTTTTCTTTTGGGGAAAGGAGATTATTTATGACTAAAGAAGGTGGAATATCGACGAAAAGAAAATATGATGTTGAGTTTTATCGTATTCTTAATGCGATGATGAAAATTCATAAGAAAATCAAGAAAATAGGAATAGACGGAAATACAAGAGATTTGGAATTTATGCGTAAAGCATTATCTAAAATAACAAGAAGGTATAGCAGCTGGATACGAAGCAAACAGCACTAAGTGTCGCCATATTCGTATTTAACATTATGAAATGTTTGATTAGAGATGGGGAAAAGGAGAAATATGTTTAGAACAAAAGAGATTCTGCTTACATTAAGTGTTGTCTTGTTATTAACTGGATGCAAACAAAAACAAAAAGCATCTATACAAGCAGTCCCACCAACCCCGCCCTCCGTACAGCAAGTCGAAGCACCGCTAAAAAACTCTTTAGGTGGTGGTTATAAAGGTATTAAGTGGGGAGTTACAAGAAAAGAAGTTGTTCAGGGTTTAAAGATGAATCCAGCCAGTGCAAAAAATGATGAACTTGTATTTAAATATGATTACTTTGACGAGAAAAAAGAGCGTTGTAAAACATTAATTTGTAAGTTTTATGAAAATCGTTTTTACGAGGCTGTGTTTAATCCGGGATTACCCGAAGATGACACAGAAGGTGTTAAGGCAATTTTAGTATCTTTGTTGGATAAGTATGGGAGTACCAATCCCGTCGGTGGTTATGAAGAAACCACTGGTATTCAGAATGTTACGTATACTTGTAGGAAATGGGAAGACGGAGAAACGAGAATAGTAATGAGGATATATACACCCGATCAATACTATTTTAAATCAATATTATCATGGACATCTCTTGGTTTATTTCCAAGTAATTCGCTTTCAGTTACTTATACGAGTATGAGCATTATAAATGAGTTGGAAAACAAAAAAATGAATGTTAAAATGCAACCATATAAGAATGATTTTTAATGTTCTTTTTTAATTATATAAATACGGTTTTATTAAAATTATTATATTTGGGGATATCTATAGGGACATGTCACGGATGCGGTAGGAAAGAAAACCAATTGTACAAATATGATAATTATGGAAAAAATCTTATGCAATAATTGCCTAAGTAATAGTTGGTGTAAAGATAATAGTAGGTGATCTTTCAAAATTGGTGGACACGTTTTTTATTACAGCAAATCTTGTTGAGGTTGAGACAGGTAAAATATTAAAATCTGAAAACATAAAAGCATATTCTGCTGAAGGGCTTAAAGATGCCTGCAAAGAACTCGCCAAAAAGATTTTAAAATAATTAATTCCACAAGTGAATTTAATCTGAATTGGATGCATCGTAGGTGAGTTCATCAAAATAATATATATTTAATTGAACCGGAAGCAGTGAAGTGTATAGAAGACGATTTAGAAGAATTACTAAATTTCTACGAACAATCGGAACCGTTAAGAATAAAATTAAGGACGACAAATATAATTGAACGTGTATTTCGTGAAGTACGACGCAGAACTAGACCGATGAGTTGTTTTAATAACAGGGCGTCAGTCGAAAGAATCATATTTGCGATATTAACAAGACAGAATAAATTATGGGAGGGTAAGCCCTTAATTAAAAATTTTTCTAAACTTACACAAAATACTTGACACTACCATCTGAAAAAAAAGTATTGACAAAATAAAATAAATTGATAAAATAAAATAGAAATGTCACATACAGTAAGGTTTTTCATTTGACACCAGGTTGACACCAAACAGGTTTTAAATGAGTAGAATTTATGTAGAAAATAACGGATTTTCCGACAACAATGGGTAGGTGACCGAGCGGTTAATGGTACCAGACTGTAAATCTGGCGGGCTGTGCCCTACGAAGGTTCGAATCCTTCCCTGCCCAAAGTTTTTAAAAAAAAAGAAGTGAAAAAAGATGTTTTTAATGATTACGGTGAAATATTTTGATACTTTTGTATCGCTGCTGTAGTCTTTTTTTTTAGGAATTACTGTGCTTATTAAAGGTGATTATGAGGATTAAAAGGGAAATCACTGTAATCAAAATGGGGGTTATATGAAAATTGATGTTTATGAGTTATTGGAAAGAGTCAGAATGCAAAAACCTGTTGTGCATCATTTAACAAATTGGGTTACTATTTATGATTGTGCAAATATTGTCAAGGTCTTTGGTGCTTCACCTGTTATGGCACATGCTCCCGAAGAAGTTGCGGATATGGCAAAAATTGCATCTGCACTTGTTTTAAATATTGGAACGCTTACGGTTGATTTTATTGAAGCAATGAAGATTGCCGCAAAAAGTGCAAATGAAAAAGGAATACCTGTGGTTCTTGATATTTGCGGTGCTGGGGCTACCAATTTAAGAAATAAAAAGTGTTATGAACTCTTGGATTCAGTTAAAATAAATATTATAAAGGGAAATGCGTCAGAGGTAGCAAGAATTGCAGGTGAAAATGTAAATACTAAAGGCGTAGATGCTACTAAAGTTGAAATGGATTTAATGGAAGTTGCCAAATCACTTGCAATGAGCAAGAATTGTACCGTTGTTATTACCGGGAAGGAAGATATTGTTTCTGATGGTAAAATAGTTTTTTTGGTAAAAAACGGGCATGAGATGATGTCGCATGTTGTTGGAACCGGTTGTATGGCTACATCGGTAATCGGAACATTTGCCGCCATTGAAAAGAATTTTGCCATAGCATCTGTTGCCGGATTATGTTGTTTTGAAATTGCAGCGGAAATAGCAGTAAAAAAATCAGAAGGTCCCGGTAGTTTTAAGGAAAAGATGTATGATGCCGTGTATAGTTTGGACAAAAAGACCGTTGGGAAGATGCAAAAGATTGAATTTTTAGTTGACGGTAAATATTATAAGTAAAGACGATTACACTGATTATTAAAAGAGATTGCATAGATTAAAGCATATTACCAAATAGAAATAATTTTTTTACAGAGTATTTTATGAAAGAAAAAATTAACGGTTATTATTTTATTACAGATTCAGTAATAAGTAAAAACGGCAATATATCTGATGTTAAAAATGCGGTCGAGGCCGGTGTGAGTATTGTTCAATATAGAAATAAAAACGGTAATACTAAGGTAATGTATGAAGAAGCGTCAAAATTGAAAGAGGTTTGCAAAAATATTATATTTTTAATTAACGACAGGATAGATATAGCACTTGCTGTTGAATCAGATGGCGTCCACATAGGTCAGGACGACATGCCTTATAAAGTTGCAAGAGATATTTTAGGTAAAAACAAGATTATCGGAGTCACGGTTCATAACGTTCAGGAAGCAATAGAAGCGGAGAAACATGGTGCTGATTATCTTGGTATTTCCCCGATTTTTTCTACTAATACGAAACCTGATGCCGGTAAACCTTCGGGTATTGTTTTAGTCAAAGATATTAAAAGAGTTTGTAATGTTCCGATAGTTGCAATAGGCGGAATTGATTTATTAAACGCAAAAGAAGTTGTTGAATCAGGTGCTGATGCGTTATGTGCTATATCGGCAGTTGTTGCTAAAGATGATGTAAAAGCCGAAATCGAAAAATTCCAAAAACTTTTTGAACAGCAGCGGATAGCGTATAGAGGTTAGGGGATAGTGTATGGTGTTTTGAATTTAAAACAATGGATATTTCTGAATATTATAAAAATCAAAATATTAAAGACCGTATATACGAGTTTATGGGCGGGGCTGAGCATATTGTGGGCTATGGTGAGTATGAATTATTGAAAAAGAAACCTCAGCCGTATTATTCTGCTGCAATGTCGGATTTGAATTCAATGCTGGAAAAAGGATTGGATATTTTAAGGTCTATGCTTGGCAATTATGGAACGATGATATCGCTTGATGTTGAATATTATAATACCAAAAATCCTGCTGAAGTGTATTTAAATCCCGAAGCAATTTTTAAGAATAAATTACAGCCGGTCAGAGAAATAATAAAAGAAATCTATGGTAATTATAACATATCTTATATTGAAGTAATTACAGGGCAGGGATATCACTACCATTCAATGTGGCCTTTTAGAAATGAACATTCACAATTAGAGGAAATCGGTCAGTTGGAACCTACGCTTAAAGAGCAATATTTCCATAGAGAAAGCAGATTGGGATACAAGAACGTTCCGGTTTATAAAGGATTAGGTTTTTCCGGGGCATTTCGCCTGCTTCAATTTATAACACTTGAAATAATTAATGAAGCGGGTAAAAAGAGAAAAATTAATAAAAATATTTTGCCCATACAATTTTGTGACATTGAAATGTCGCCGCCGGGAGGTATTTCACTTGATTTATCAATTTATTCAGATCCGATTTACATGCGTGCTATTAGGGTGCCTTTTGGAACGAACCAAAAACATAAAGTAAATAAAAAAAAACTTGGCGAACAAATTGTTGAAAATATCCCGATACAGATAAATTTACCTATAACCGATTTATCGCTGGATACAATTTTAAAGATACGAAGGGATTTTCAGATGGCGATTGATTACGCAAAAGAACCGAAAACTAAATGCATAATACCTGATTTGAATATCGGTTGGTTAAATGTCTTATCAAAATATAAGAATTCAAAGTTATACGAATTTCATAAAGAATTTGACAGTAAAGAATTTGAGAAGGAAAGCGATTGGGATAAAACATATTATGCATTCAAACTTAACGAGCTGCCTCCTTGCGTTCAGTTTAGCATAGCCAATCCCGAGCCGCACATCAAGAAACCGACGAATATAAGGACTATAATATCAATATTGAATAAGAAAGGATGGAGTTTTAAAGATATAGGGGGATTCTTATTCAGCAGATTTAAAAACCTTGCAGAATTTGCATCAAATAAGTATAATGCAGAGACACGCGCAAGTTTTTTTGCCCAGCTATACGGAGCACCTTTATATTTGGGTTTAGATAAAAAAATGGATTTGAATTGCATATCTCATCAGGAGATAGGATATTGTATTAGACCTTGGTGCGGATATAATCTTTCATGGTGGAGGTAGTATGAAAAAGGAAAATTTTGACTTCATGGTGAAGTATTATGGGAATGCAAGGATAAAAAAATTGATTGCGGTACAGGCTAAGAACTATCCCTATTGTTTTGGTACGGGTAAAACCCTGGTTGAACGCGGCTGGACATTCCCGATAAAAGAGGTTGAAATATCCCGTATTGACGAACTCCAGAACGATTATCTGGATTTGTTTTTTCCGACACGAACCCAAGATGACAGCGATTTTTATATTCTCTGGGATATAGAATATTTTAACAGGGAAAATCCCTGTTATATTTTCAACAGGGAAAATCAGAAGAAAATATTTGAGTGGATGGAACCGACATTAGATCTCGTTGAAGATACCCTAAAATCATATGGTATTAAATATATTATTGATATTACAATGTCAGGAATACATATTTGGTCAAAAATATCTACGGATTCTGAAGCATATGAGGAATTTGCAAAAGAAGGATTCATGATGCCTTCGCTTAAGCAAAAATATGCAAAAGTTGTTCCTAACGACGTAAAAAGGATTAAGGCCGTTCCTATTTCTTTGGGTAATGCATATAGCACTGCAGGCAAACTTCTTGAATATATCACCCATTCTATAATGAAAGAAAACAAAAAAGCCAATCCTTTCAAAATTCCAGTTACTATTTCGGATACCCCCCAGTACGGAGAACATTATCCATATTCTGGAATTTCTTCCGATTTAACCCAATATGCCCATCCGATTTACATGAGAGGAATAAGGGCATTTTGTTCGTTGCACCAGAAAACACTGTTAAACGGTTTTGAGGATATGGGACCTGCTATAGATATTGTGAAGCTGAACGGAATGTCTTATAAAAATGCTTTAGATATAATGTGGGATGTAAATAAAGCGATAAGTTTTTATGAAAAGAATTTTGCCAAGAAGTCAATAAAAGTTCCTGAATCAAATGCCGGATGGCTTAAAGCATTAAAATCCTACATTAAAAGCAACTTGAGAAAAACGCATAAACAATGGGAAAAAGCTTCCGCTTCCAAACCGTCAAATCTTGATTTCAGCAATCCCAATATAAAGGACATTTTTGACCAGACAAAAGCAAACCCGGCTTTATTAATTCCCGGAAATCTTCAGACAGTAGCCGAACATTTTGGTGATACCGGGAACTTGACTGCAGCTAAAAAAGTATTTTCTATAATTGCAAAAGATTATTATTTGAATAATTCTTTCGGCTGGTATGATCCAATCCATTATACCGGTATTAATTGGGAAAAATACGATGCTGAAACCGCAACTGATTTTTGGGGTAGAATCTATTGGTCGCTAAAAACATCTAAACTCGGCAGAGGAAAAGACTGGCAGAAAAGATACAGAAGTTTTTGAAATACGATTACACAGATTTTTAAAAGATGATTACACCGATAACATATGGTGGTTTTAATCTATGTAATTTTGCACACGGAATTCGTACCCACTGGAACGAATTAATTATTTTTGGAATTCCCAATTGGAAACCAAAAATAATTATATGTAAGCGTTTTACAGTGAAATCAGGGATGCTGATTTTTTCAGCAACCCATTACTACGATGCAATACTTCTTTTAAGAATTAGAAAAATTATAAAAAATTACTATAATAGTTTTTGAAATCTGTGTAATTGACTTTTAAAATCCCTGCCTGCCGGTAGGCAGGTGTGTAATTAGATATAAGGAACATTTGGGTACCTCGATAGACATCTTAAAACTCTTCGAGTTTTAAGATAGCGACCCTTCGGGCAAATTTTGTTCCAAAATTTGGGTAGGAGGAGATATGGAAGACATTAAATCTATTAATGAAAAGGTTAAAAAAGAAGCGATTTTTGTTGAAGAACTTAAGTCCGAGATTTCTAAAGTAATTGTCGGACAAAATTACGTCATAGAGAGGATTCTTGTAGGATTTTTAGGTAACGGTCATATTTTGATTGAGGGTGTTCCTGGACTTGCAAAAACCCTCATTATCAAAACGGTATCCGATGCGGTACAAACAAAATTTCAACGGATTCAGTTTACTCCGGATTTACTTCCAGCAGATCTGACAGGCACGATGATATATAATCCTCAGTCAGGCAATTTCACGGTCAAAAAAGGTCCGATATTTTCAAATATAATTCTTGCAGACGAAATCAACCGTGCACCGGCAAAGGTGCAGTCGGCTCTACTTGAGGCGATGCAGGAAAAACAGGTTACTATAGGTGAAAATACTTTTAAATTGGAAGAGCCATTCCTGGTACTTGCGACACAAAATCCGATTGAGCAAGAAGGCACCTATCCTTTACCTGAGGCGCAGGTAGACAGATTTATGCTGAAACTAAAAATTAATTATCCTGAAAAAGAGGAAGAACGAGAAATTCTCGAACGAATGACTACTGGGCAGGAATTAAAAGCAAATAAAATAATTTCACCAGCCGCTATTTTGCATGCGCGTTCGGTTGTTAATGAGATATATGTCGATGAAAAAATAAAGAATTACATATTGGATATTATTTTTGCAACAAGAAATCCTGAAAAATATAAATTGGAGGATTTGAAAAATCTTATAGCATACGGTGCATCACCGAGAGCTACAATTTATCTTACGGTTGCAGCAAAAGCGTATGCATTTCTGAACGGGCGCGGTTATGTTACTCCGGAAGATATAAAATCAATCGGGATGGATGTTTTGAGACATAGAGTTATAGTTACATATGAAGCGGAAGCGGAAGAAACCACTTCCGAAGATATTATTAAAAATATTTTTGATGCAATAGAAGTCCCATAGAGAGGCAGTACACAGTAAACAGAATACAGGATACAGTTAAAAACCAAAATCAGAAATTTGCCTTAACTGTATTCTGTGTACTGTATTCTGTGTACTGAAGTTAAGTGATTTCAAAAGAAGTTCTTAAAGCGATAAAAAGAATAGAAATAAAGACTGGGCGTCTTGTAAACGATATTTTTGCAGGTCAATACGAAAGTGTTTTTAAGGGGCGCGGCATGGAATTTTCTGAAGTTAGGGAATACTTGCCTGGTGATGATATACGTTCCATTGACTGGAATGTAACCGCACGTTTCGGGCATCCGTTTGTGAAAAAGTTTACTGAGGAAAGAGAATTAACCATTATATTGCTCATAGATGCCAGTGCATCGGGACATTTCGGAACTGTTGAAAAAATGAAGTTTGAAATAGCGGCTGAAATTTCAGCTGTTTTAGCTTTTTCCGCACTTAAAAATAACGATAAAGTTGGATTGCTTATTTTTACAAACGAAATAGAAATGTTCATACCGCCAAAAAAATCCAGAACCCATATTCTAAGATTAATTCGTGAAATCTTATTTTTTAGACCAAAAAAAACAAAAACAAATATCTCAATGGCATTGAGATATTTGAATGATGTTGTCAGGAAAAAAGCTATAGTATTTCTAATATCAGATTTTATAGATAAAAATTATGAAAAAGACTTAAGGATAATAAATAAAAGACATGATTTAATTGCAATTAAAATTAGTGATCCAAAAGAAAAATATTTACCTGAAGTAGGATTGTTGGAGTTACAGGATATTGAAACCGGAGAGACTTTCACTTTAGATACAAGCGACAAGACATTCAGAGATACATTTTTAGAGTATCAAAATAAAAAAGAAAAATCCATAGAGGAGTTTTTTAAAAAAAGTAAAATAGACAATATTAAGATATTTACCGATAAATCATATATAGAACCGCTAATAACTTTTTTTGAAAGAAGGAGTAGGAGGTTCAGATGAAAAAAAATATTATTTTGATAATTATGATGATTATTATTGCAGTCCTATTATTTGTAATAATAAAGAATTCAAAAAGTTATTTACCATGGAACAGCGAAACACAGATGAAAATTGCCAATGAATTGGTAAACAAAGGACTTTACAAACATGCTATTACAGAATATAAGAAATTGCTGGAATATCCTGCATATACAACAAAAGAGAAGGCGAATATCTTATATATCATAGGTAATGTTTACATGGAAAAACTAAGTGATTGTGAAAATGCACTCGCGTCTTATTTAATGATGAAGACCTTATTACCTAAAGACGGATTGTTAACCGAAGTTAATCCGAAAATTGTTGAATGTTTTGAAAGGATAGGTAAACCATTTGAAGCTCAACAGGAAATGAATAAAGTAACATTGTTAGATAAAACAGAAGAAAAACCCAATGAAACAATAGTGGCAAGAATAGGAAATAGAAAAATATCTCTAAATGATTTATATGAGCAGATAAAAAACCTGCCGTCGTATATGCAGGATGTATACAAAAACAAAGATAAACAGTTTGAATTCTTAAGGGATTATGTAATAACCGAATTATTATTTGATTCCGCAAAAAGACGTAATTACGACAAGGATTCTGAGATAATGGAAAAAACAAATCAAATGAAAAAGAGTTTGATTGTACAAAAATTGATTGAAGATGAAATAAAAGACAAGGTAAAAGTAAGCGAAGACGAAATAAAATTGTATTATGAAGCACACAAGAAGGAATTTATTGAAAAAAAGGACAAACAGGAAAAACAGAAAACATTTGAAGAAGCAAAGGAACAGATAAAAAGTATTTTGGTACAGCAAAGAGAACAAAATGCATACAAGGATATGATAGAAAAACTTTTAAAAGCAGAAAAAGTAACTATATATGAAGATATTTTTAAGACTGAGTAGTTATATTGTTATCTTATTGCTGATTTCAACATTTTTACATTCCAAACAGGTTAAACCAAAGGTAATAATAAAATCATCGGTAGATAATAGTAAAATTACAATCGGCGATAAGATTAATTATAAAGTAATTGTTGAGTATGCTTCGGATACTCAAGTGGAACTGCCCGATATTGCTGCCGGTCTTTCGGCATTTGAGATTAAGGATTATAAAATACATAAACCCAAAAAGAAAAAGGGACGGATAATACTTGAAAATGATTATTTGATTACAACATTTACAACTGGTGAATATCTTATACCGTCAATAACTGTAAAATACGTTGAAAACGGTGAAAGCAAGGGAACCAGCACAATCGAACTTAAAATATTTGTTGAAAGTATCAAGTCAAGCGATTCCGATAAAGATGATATAAGGGATATAAAATCTCCGATACATATTTATCATTCTGCACTTTTTTATATATTTTTGTTTACTTTGCCGTTATTAGCATTAATAGGTTTTTTCGGATATCAGTATTATAAAAACAGAGAAATAAAAGGTTTTTTTACCAAGCAAGAACCTTCTAAGACAGCTGGCGAAATAGCATTGGAACAATTAGAAAAACTAAAGAATATGAATTTAATAGAAGAAGGTAGGATTAAAGATTATTATATTATTTTATCAGAAATAATCCGTAGATATATAGAAGGTAGATACAATATACAAGTATTGGATAGAACTACAGGAGAACTTTTTTGGGAAATGAAGAATGCCAGAATAGATAAGAAGGTTGTCACTCAAGTTAAAGATTTACTGGAAGACTGCGATTTAGTAAAATTTGCAAAATATATACCTCCGAGCGATATTATTGAGAAAAATTTTAATACATCAGTTAATATTGTCAATGTCACAAATAGTACACAGAATGCAGTAGACAGTATACGGAAGGCGAACTGAAATTTTTTTTATACTTTTTTTAGCTGTATTCTGTATCCTGTGTTCTGAGGACTGAATTTATTATGAGATTTGCCGATCCAATTTATTTATTGTTTCTGTTAATAATACCTTTGTTGGTATTTTATTATTTTAAAAGGTTTAAAAAACCAACTATAAAATATCCCGAGTTGGAATCTATAAAATTATCGTTTAACCAGCAAAAAACAAAGATAAAAGAATGGCTGCCTGTAATTTTAAGGTTGGTTGTGTTATCTTTTATAATTTTTGCGTTAGCTAGACCGCAAAGCGGCCAAAAAGGTGAGGAAATACTGACAAAAGGCGTGGACATCATATTATGTCTTGATACATCTACGAGTATGCGTGCCGAGGATTTCAAACCCAACAACAGATTCTATGTAGCAAAAAAATCTGCAGAGGAATTTGTAAAAGGCCGCAAACATGACAGGATAGGTGTTGTTGTTTTTTCTGCGTTAGCATTTACGCAATGTCCACTTACGCTGGATTACGGAGCGCTTATAGATTTTCTCGATAAAACAGAGATTGGTATGACGCAGACAGACGGAACAGCAATCGGTTCTGCAATAGTAACAAGTTTAAACAGATTGAGAGAAAGTAATGCGAAAAGCAAAATAATCATACTCCTTACCGATGGCAGAAATAATACAGGTGAAATAGATCCGATAACAGCAGCTAAGACCGCATCAGCTATAGATGTAAAGATTTATACTATCGGTGCCGGTGTACCCGGGGGCGCTCTTTACCCCGTTGACGATCCTATATTCGGAAGGAGATATGTGAAAATTCAGGATGATTTGGATGAGGCAACACTTTCCGAGATTGCACATATTACCGAAGGCGCATATTTTAGAGCGACATCACCTGAAGGATTGAAAAACATATTCAAGCAAATAGATAAAATGGAAAAAACGGAAATAAAGAGCAAGGAATTTACGGAATACACTGAACTTTATTTATATTTTCTTTTTCCTGCGCTATTGTTATTTTTAGCGGAACTTTTTTTAAAAAACACGGTATTAAGGAGAATACCTTGAGATTTTCTAATTCTATATATTTATTATTGTTGTTACTAATTCCTTTAGTTGCAATGTTTTTTGTATATGCCGCCAAATTGAGAAAAAAAAATCTTCAAAAATTAGGCAATTTGAAATTATTGGAGAAACTATCAGATTCGCTGAATTATAAAGTCAGAAAGGTGAAAACATTATTGTTGGTTGTTTCACTGTTTTTCATAATTATTACAATTGCCGGTCCCCAATTCGGCAAAAGAATGAAAGAGGTTAAAAGAAGCGGACGGGATATAATAGTTGCAATTGACTGTTCAAAAAGCATGTTAGCGGAGGATATAAAGCCTAACAGATTGTTAAAGTCAAAAAATGAACTCTCAACATTAATCGATAGATTGCAAGGCGATAGAATCGGGATAATAGCTTTTGCAGGGACCGCATTTGTACAATGTCCATTAACATTAGATTACGGTTCGGCGAAGATGTTTTTGAATTTAATAGATTCTAATCTTATACCATATCCCGGAACGGCAATAGGCAAAGCAATTGAACTGTCTATTAAGAGTTTTTCACAGAAAGAAAGAAAATATAAGGTTTTAATTCTTTTAACTGACGGTGAAGATCATAAAAGTAATCCGTTAGATACAGCTGATGAAGCAAAAAAAGAAGGAATTATTATATATACGATTGGTATCGGAACTCCAGAGGGTGACGTTATTCCGGTAAAAGATGAAAATAACAATGTCGTCGGATATACAAAAGACAAGAATCAACAAACGGTTATGTCCAAACTTGATGAGACAACCCTGCAAAAGATAGCATTGGTTACAGGCGGTAAGTATTACCGTTCAACAAGCGGAGAGTTAGAAGTTGATAGAATATATGAAGAGATTTCTTTAATGGAGAAGAAGGAACTAAAAAGCATGTCCTTCAGCCAATACGAACATAGATTCCAGTATTTTTTAATAATAGTATTCTTGCTTTTAGCAGTAGAATTTATTTTATCCGAAAGAAAAAGATATGAGAATAATTAATTTGAAAAAATCTAATTTTGCGCTACTCGGAATATTATTATTTTTAATAAATATATCCGAAGCAAGTTTTAGAAGCAAAATAAATAAAGGAAACAGCCATTTCAAAGATGGGAAATACGACAAAGCATTAGAATCATACAGGGATGCCCAGATATCGGCGCCGGAAAGACCGGAATTGCATTTTAACTTAGGGGATGTTTTGTATAAAAGTGAAAATTATGAGGAAGCGATACAGGAATTTCAGAAAGCAACTTATAGTAAAGATATTTCAATTCAGTCAAAAAGTTATTATAATATGGGCAATTGTCTATATAAAAGCGGGAAACTTCCCGAATCTATAATTTACTATAAAAAAGCCCTTGAATTGAATCCAAAAGACAATGATGCCAAATATAATATTGAATTTGTCCAGAAGAAAATAAAAGACAATATGGATAAAAACAAACAGCAAGGGCAGCAACAGGAGCAGCAAAAACAAAATCAACAAAAAGACCAGCAGCAAAAGGACAAGGAAAAAGACGATAAGGACAAAGACAAGAAAGAAGAGAAACAGGAATCACAGGAACAGGATAAAAAGAAAAAGGAAATGTCGAAAGAGGATGCCGAAAGGATACTGGAATCGATGAAAGACCAGGAAAAAAAGGGGATGGAAAAAAAGCAAAAAATGGCGGTTCCTAATATTCCTGTCCCTGCAGAAGACTGGTGAACAAGATAGTTCGATTGTGGGATGGTGGGATGGTGGGATGGTGGGATGGTGAGATAGTTCATATAGATAGATTAATTATTTATCATAGCACAATCGCGCAATCGCACTACCGCACTATCTGACAATTTTTAACTCAAAAAGTATTATGAAATTTAGCAAAAATATTATATTTTTATCAATTGTTTGTTTACTAATTAGCGTAAAGCTTTATTCGCAGGAAATAACTATAAATGCTAGCATTGATAAAAATACGTTATCGCTTAATGATCAATTAAATTTACAGGTTACCGTTTCAGGAAATGCTTCAGGACTTCCAAAACCTAATATTCCTCAAATACCTGGATTTTCAATATATTCAAGCGGGACCTCTCAGAATGTATCTATAGTAAACGGACAGGTATCATCGTCTTTAATTTATAATTATGTTTTAGTACCTAATTCGGCTGGAAAATTTACAATTGAGCCGATAACCATTGATTTTAAGGGTAATACTTATAAAACTAATTCAATAGCGGTAGAGGTAGTTCAGGGACAAGTTCAGCAATCACCGCAGCAATCATCACCGGAGCAAGTTCAAACAACTTCACAAAAGACAGAAGACGTATTTATAACCGCGACAGTTGACAAAAAAACAGCATATGTTAACGAACAGATAACGCTTTCGTTTAAGTTTTTCAGAAGTGTTCAGATATTTTCACGGCCTGAATACCAACCACCTAATACAAACGGTTTCTGGAGCGAAGATTTACCGCCGCAGAAGGAATATATGACAATGATTGACGGGAAAAAATATGCAGTTACAGAGGTTAAGACAGCTCTATTCCCAACCTCGGCCGGAAAATTTACTATAGGTAGCGCTATGTTGCGTTGCGGCATAAGGGATTTTTCACGAAACGATCCTTTTAACGACGATTTCTTTAGCAGTTTCTTTTCGCAGGGTAAAACTAAGGTATTAAACACCAATCCGATAGAAATTACAGTTTTGCCTCTTCCCGCAGCAAAACCCAAAAATTTCAAAGGTGCGGTTGGTAAATATAAAATTTCAGCATCTTTAGACAAAACTAAAACCCAGACTAACCAGCCGATAACGTTAACTGTGACAATATCTGGTAAAGGAAATATAAAATCTATACCGGAAATTGATTTTAATGGCTTGGATAGTTTTAAGAAATATGAAACATTAAGTTCAATAAACATTTCAAAAGAGAATTATATAGTTACCGGTTCAAGAAGTTTTAAGAAAATTATTGTATCAAAAACAGCCGGAAAGCAAACTATTCCTTCATTTGAATTTGTTTATTTTGATACTGAAGACAAAACTTACAGAACAGTTAATACGAACGCAATACAGATAGATGTTGCCCAGGGACCAAAGGAAGAGTATACCGCAACAGCGATACAGGCTGAAGGCGTGAAAGTTTTGGCACAGGATATTAGTTTTATTAAAACAAATGTTGACATAATAAATCAAAAACCTATATATAAAAATATATTTTTTATTATTCTTCAGATTTTACCATTTTTGACATTAATATCCGTATGGAGATACAAAACCTACAAAGAAAAATTACTTTTTGATATAGGATATGCTCGCAATTCAAAAGCATATAAGACGGCAAAGAAAAAAATAATCAACTTAAAGAAATCTATTAAGAAAAATGAAATTCCGGATTGTCACTCGATAATATTTGATACATTAATATCATATCTTGCCGATAAATTAAATGTATCTTCTGCAGGAATGACTTCGGGACAAGTACAAACGGAACTTATAAATCGTAGTATCACCGATGATATTATAAGGAATATAATTTCAATTTGGGAAGAGTGCGACTTGATAAGATTTGCACCCTCAAAATCAAAAAAAATAAATATAGAGACTACTATAAATAAAATTGAGGAAATAATAAATAGTCTGGAGAAAAAATTGTGAGATATTTAAAAAAAGCAATAATTATATCAATATTAATAATGTTATCAAATAGTATTTATTCCCAGACACCCAAGGAATTATTTGATACTGCTAACCGGCATTATCAGGATGGGCAATATAAGGAATCAATATCAAATTATGAATCTATTGTGCATCAAGGGATTGTAAATTCCAATGTCTTTTATAATCTTGGTAATGCATATTTCAAAGATAAACAGACCGGTAAAGCAATTATAAATTATGAAAGGGCTTTTCGGTTAAAACCGTACGACAAAGATACCAGAGCTAACCTAAAATTTATCCGTTCAATGATAAAGGACGACGGAGGGATTCTATTTAATATAGATATTTTGAGTTTGAATCAGCTTTTTATCATATTCTGTATTTTGACATGGTTTATGGTCGGAATGATAATCTTAGATTTTTTCGTAAAACAAAATTTCATATGGAGTTTTATTTATAATGCAAAAATATTTTTTATTATTTGTTTGATATTAAACTCGGTTTGGTTAATAAGCAAGTTTTATCAGGAAAAGAGCATAGATTACGCGATTGTTATATCAGAGACACATGCAAAGAACGGTCCTGGCAACGATTATTCAGTCGGATTTTCATTACCCGAAGGGAAAAAAGTTATTATTTTAGGTAAAGAAAACGATTGGATTGCAATAGGACTGAAAAAGGAAGGACTAAAGGGCTGGGTGGAAGATAAAACGATAGAAAGAATAGCACGATTCAATTAACCCTAAAACGCTTTAACTCTTAGGAGAGTTGATTTTAGAGTAAAATGTTGTATAATTTTCAAAGGTAACCATGTGATAGAAATAAGAGAAGTTAAATCAAAGAACGATTTAAAACAATTCATCAATTTTCCATATCAACTATATAAAGGAAATGAATATTGGATACCATCATTGAAATTTGACGAATTCAATACTCTTTGGTGGGATAAGAATCCTGCTTTTGAATACTGTGAAGCACGATATTGGGTTGCAGTCAAAAACAATAAAATAGTTGGAAGAATAGCCGGGATTATCAATAAAAAATATATAGAAATTTGGAAAAATAAATATATTAGATTCGGTTGGTTTGATTTTATTGATGATGAAGAAGTATCAAGAGTTCTTTTAAACACTGTTGAAAATTGGGCAAAAGAAGAAGGATTAACCGGTGTACATGGGCCGTTAGGCTTTACTGATTTAGACCGTGAAGGTATGTTGATTGAGGGTTTCAATGAATTGGGTACAATGGCAACAAACTATAATTATCTATATTATCTTTCGCATATGGAAAAATATGGTTATAAAAAGGATGCCGACTGGATTGAATATGAGGTAAAGGTACCTTTAGAAATACCGGAAAAAGTCGAAAGAATTTCACAAATAATGCTTAAGAAGTTAAAACTTAAACTTCTTGATGCAAAAAAACCTAAAGATATCTTGAAATATGCAAAAGGTATATTTGAATTAATAAACGAAGCATATGAAAATTTATACGGTGTTGTTCCGCTTACAGAAAAACAGATAGAATCATACATCAAACAGTATTTCGGGTTTATTAGTCCTGATTATGTTAAGGTTATAGTCGATGAAGAAGATAAAGTTGCCGCATTTCTTATAGGCATGCCTTCACTATCAAGGGCATTACAGCGGTCAAATGGAAAATTATTCCCTTTTGGTTTTATTCATTTATTGAGAGCGTTAAAAAAACCCAAATATATAGATTTATGTCTTATTGCAGTCAGGCCATCTCTACAGGGGAAAGGTGTAAATGCACTTTTAATGACAGAAATTACCAAATCTAGCATAAAAAATCTTATAATATCCGCCGAAACAAACCCTGAATTAGAAACCAACTCCAAAGTCCAAAGCCATTGGAAGCTTTATGATGTACGGCAACATAAAAGAAGACGGTGTTTCTTGAAAATATTAGCGTAGAAAATATCAGTTATGGCAGAAAGAAATAAAATATATTTTGAAATAATATTGTTATTGTATTTCGCTTTTTTAACAACAACATTTATTTCTTGCAAAAATAAAATTACTGCTCAGGCAGAAGATAATGCGAAATTTATTGCTTCTAACGGTTTAATATCAACAGGAAAATTTGTCTCGCCAAAAAATCCGAGTAAATTGACATTTATAATGCTTCATGGCTTAGGAAGTTCGAAAGAAGAATGGTTTACTTTTGCCGATAAGCTGGCAGCAAAAGGTTATGGCTATTTTGCTTATGATTTGAGAGGCCATAACGAAAGCATAAAAGACAAAGCAGGCAATATAATATCTTATAAGTCTTTTTTTAATATCGGTCCGGATTCAGAGTGGGAATTAATGATAAGAGATTTGGATTATGCAATAAAATATCTTAGACGCAAAGGTATAAAAAAAGAAAATATAGGAATAATGGGCGCAAGTTTGGGAGCTAATATAGCACTTATTTATGCAAGCAAACATGAATTTATAAAAAAAATAGTGCTATTATCGCCAGGACTTCAATATGCCGGACTTTATACGGCGAATGCAATGAAAAATTATAATAACAGAAAAATATTAATAGCCGCATCCCCGAAGGATCAATATCCGTATGAAAGTTCAGTTTATTTGGCTGATATAGCAAAAAAACAAAAAGATGATATTGAGTTTTTATCCGAGAGCGGTTCAAAATACGGTGTGCACGGTGTGCAAATGTTTGACGGTAAGTTTGACAATAAAATTATAGATTGGGTGGAAAAATGATTAAAACAAATGAGAGAAATGTGGACGGATTAAATTTGAAAATAGTATATTTAGGAAATCTAATAATCGGCATAACTACTGATGTAGGTCCAAGGATTTCGTATCTTGCAAGCGCGAGGCGGCCTGATTTTAATTTGTTCAGAATACTGCCTGAAGGCGGTTTTGAAACAACGGAAGGTTTTTGGAAAAATCTCGGCGGGCATCGGTTATGGAGCGCTCCTGAATCATTACCGCGAACATATTCTTTGGATGACAAACCGATAAAAATAGAGGTTGAGCCAGATACTATAACTATTTATAGTAATCCTGAACATAAAAATTCAATCCAAAAAGAAATAATTATTAAATCAATCGGAAAAATGAGTTTACAGGTCACACATAAAATTAAAAATATAGGAAGATGGCCGATAAAACTGAGTTGCTGGGCTATATCCGCGATGAGACAGAATGGATTTGCAATAATACCTTTCAGTCCGTCAAGTATAAGCCAGCACGGGCTTCCGCCCGATAGACATATTTCCCTATGGCCATATACGGATATTTCGGACAGCAGATTAGTTTTTGATGGCGAATATATATTTATAAAACAAAATCCTAAAATTAAAAAACCGTTTAAGTTAGGTACCGAAGCCAATCCGGGTTGGGTGGCTTATTGGATAGACGGCACAATGTTTGTAAAAAAATTTAAGGAAGAAAAACAAGAATATCCGGATTTTAACTGCAATGTTGAAGTTTACACCAATCCTGATATTTTGGAGATTGAAACAGCAGGTCCTCTAAAAATAATTGAACCATCAAGATATGCTGTACATACCGAAATCTGGACTGTTTTAAACGTTGGAAAATTAAAACCTGAATCCAAATATGTAGGAAAGATAAGTGGAAAGTTAGAAGTCAAGGTTTCCCATTCTTGATATTTAACTGAATTTAAGTATAATTTCTATTAGAAAAAAACTAAAAGCGGGAAAATTCTATGAGAATAATAAAAGAAGGTATACACAATGGTAGGAAAGTGGTAGTTGGTATCGGTACATATGAAGAGGTAGAATCTTTAAATAAGGTAAAAGATTTTGAGACAGCTCTTAACCTATTGGCAACTATTAGAAAAACAAGGAGAACTTTTTTTAATCAGAAAAACGAATCCAATGAAGTTGATAGAAAAATAATGGGTAAAAGAAGAAAAAGTAAATAGATAGAATAATAAATGGAAAGAGAAAAACAAGTAGAAAACGATTATAGGGATTTTATAGAACTGTTAAATAAAAATAATGCTGAGTACCTTATTTTGGGTGCATACTCAGTTATATACCATACTAATACGCCGAGAGAGACGCTGGATATAGATTTTTGGATAAAAAAAACGGAAGATAATGCAGCGAAAGTTGCGAAAGCAATAAAAGAATTCAATGGATTGGATATAGATAAGAAAGATCTTTTAGAAGAGAAAGGAATAGTATTTATAGGTAAAGAACCAAATAAAATAGATATATTTAATGAACAAGCAGACTTGTCGTTTGATAAAGCATACAAACGTAAGAAAGTAGGAACATTTAAGGGCATGACTGCTTATTTCATTTCAAAAGTGGATTTACTTAAATTAAAAGAATATTTTGGTAGAGAACAGGATATTAAAGACATCAAAAGGCTTAAAAAAATCCCCTAAAACTCTATATCGCAATAACCCTAAAAACGCTATTTATACTTTTTCGCAGGGAGCTTCATTCCAATTTCTTCTTGAAACTGAATATGCTTAAGGAAACAAAAAAAACAGTATAAATTGACAAAGCAATTACTTCCCATACCAGATATTCAATTCCTATTCCTTTTAATATGATACCGCGAAGTATTTTTAAGAAATATGTTAAAGGTATCGCATAACCCAGCCAATTTAAAATTAAAGGCATTCCTTCCCTCGGGAAAATAAAACCGGACAGTAAAATAGACAACGGGAACAGGGGCGTAATCAGCTGGAACGCCTGATACTGGTTCTGTGCAATTGAAGAAATGAATAATCCCAATCCAAGCGAACCGCATAAAAAAAGAAAAGAAAGAAATAATAAGAGCCAGACGTTTCCCGCTATTCTTACATGGAATAATACAGCGCCCAAAAATAGGACCATCACAACATCAAAAAAAGCAATTACAATATAAGGAATTAATTTTCCTATAATAAGTTGATAACGTTTTATCGGCGTTGTAATTAAAACTTCTAATGTGCCATTCTCTTTTTCTTTCACAAGCGTATTCGTTGTCAAAATGACTATCAGAATCTGTAGCAAAAAACCGATAACCCCGGGAATCATAAAATTAGCACTTCGCAAGTCAGGATTATAATAGACGCGCGATCTTAAATCTATCTGTTTTTGGGGCAGAGAATTTGTCTGTTTAAAAATTAAATTAGCTCCGAAATCTTGACATATAGCAGAACCCGTATTTAACGCCGTATTCGCAGGATTAGGGTCTGTGCCGTCCACTATCATACTTATCTGTGCGGTTTTTTTTAATTTTACGCTACGACTAAAATCAGGTGGAATTTCAAGAATTACTTTTACCTTACCTTTATCCAATAGTTTTTCTGCATCATGCTTACTAAATACTATATAATTTATATCAAAATATGTTGAATTTGCAAAACTTTTTAGAAGTTCCCTGCTTAAACTATGGTTATCCAGATTAAAAACAGCAGTTGAAAGATGTTTTACGTCAGTAGATACCGCATACCCGAAAATTATTAGTTGGAAAATAGGCAGGAGAAAAATTAGTACCAGTGTCCGTTTATCGCGGGTAATATGTAAAGTTTCTTTTTTTGCTATTGCAAGAATTAATGATTTCATTGATTCATAAATGATACATATACGGCTTCCAATGTTTTGCCGCTTTTTTTAAAATTTGCAGGTGTATCGGCAGCCATTAAAATTCCGTTGAATATAAAACCTATATTATTACAACGTTCGGCTTCTTCCATATAATGGGTTGTAATAAATATGGTTATTCCTTGTTGAGATAGATGATTAAAAACTTCCCACATTTCCTTGCGAGATATAGGGTCAACACCCGCAGTCGGCTCGTCAAGGAAAATAATTTCCGGGTTATGTACCATGGCGCAACCAATGGATAACCGTTGTTTTAAGCCGCCGGAAAGTTCTTTTACAATTGAATTCGCTCTATTGGTCAGTTTTAATAATGTGAGTATATTCTTGATGTTATTATTGATTGTATCTTCAGATAAATTATAAAGCGAAGCATAAAAGGAAAGATTTTCTTGTACAGTCAAGTCATCATATAAACCGAAACGCTGGGTTACATAACCGATACTTTCTTTTATTTTTTCAGATTTGTTAATTATATCAAAACCGTTAATTTTCGCAGTTCCTTCATTAGGCTGGAGAATTCCGCATAACATACGAATTGTCGTGCTTTTTCCGGCGCCGTTTGGACCTAAAAAGCCAAAAATATCTCCGCGTTTTATTTTAAGATTTAGTTTGTTTACGGCAATTAATTTGCCGTAAGTCTTGGTTAGATTTTGTGTTTCAATAATATAATCCATATTAAATACAGGATATCTGCCACTAATCCGCCAACCGGCGGAGTAGGCGGGCAGGCAGTAAACATAAGTTGGTCAAAAGCAATAATTTTTAAAACTGTATTCTGTGTACTGTTTACTGTGATCTGCTGTTGATATATACGTCGGCAGGCATACCAATTTTAAGTTTGTTATCTTTATTGCTAACAGATACTTTTACCGCAAAAACCTGGGTTACTCTTTCTTCTTTGGTTTGGATGTTTTTTGGTATAAATTCCGCTTTTTTTGCAATATTTATAACTTCTCCTTCAAAAATTTCCGAAGGGAAAGAATCAAAAATTACCTCTGCCTTAGATCCAAGTCCGATTCTGCCGATATCTATTTCCGGTATGTATATTTTTACCCAGAGATCGTTCATATTTGCCAGGGTAACTATCGGTAATCCAGGTGTTACGATTTCACCTTCAAGCAATTGCTGCAAAATAACAATACCGGATATTGGCGAAAAGATTATAAAATTATCTCTTATTTTCTGGGTTTGTTCCAACTGGTCTTCAGATATAACGTTTTCAGAAAACAGTTTTTTTGCTCTGATAAAATCCTTTTCAGATTTTCCAAGCTCATCCAATTTGACTATTAAATCGCCTTTATTTATAAGTTGCCCTTCTTTTACCGATAAATACGCAATTCTTCCGATTACCTTAGCGCTTATATTAATCTCATTGGTCTCAATCGTTCCGGAACCGTAAATCTTATTTTTATGATTTGTTTTGTGACAACCTTGAACAAAAAATACAATTATTAAAAGTATTAGAGTAATATTTCTCACTTTCATAAATCTATTTTAGTAAAATAAGTGACTGAAGTCAATCTTTTGAATTAAAAAAATACTTGTAAAAACCTACAAAAATAATGTAAAATGGAACTATTGAAAAGGCGGGCGACCTCCGACTTTTGACTCCTTGCATAGACATTCTGAAAATTTCTTCGCTTTGCTTCGATATTTTCAGAATATGCTTCGGAGTTATTTATAATTATTTTGGAGTTCCCAACTGGAAACTCAAAATAATTAGTTCGGTCCAGTGGGACCTTGCCCTACCGCAGTCCGTAAGGACGTAGGAGGGCGACCTCCGACTTTTGACTCCTTGCATAGACATTCTGAAAATTTCTTCGCTTTGCTTCGATATTTTCAGAATATGCTTCGGAGTTATTTACTCGGTCGGTCCAGTGGGTCCGACCTCCGTGAATAATATGAAAAACAAAATATTGATTGTTGATGATGATGAGGAATTAAGGGACGAGCTAAGATATTGTTTTGAGGAATTTATGTTTGTTGAAGCCGGTGATGGAAGGGAAGCATTGAAGGTTTTAAAAAGAGCCCATAACATTGATTTAATATTATTGGATATAAAAATGCCTGGAATGGATGGAATTGAACTTTTGGAAAAAATCAGGGAAAATGATCTAAATATCGGAATTATTATATTAACTGGTCATGGTACTAAAGAAGTAGTTGTTAGCGCGATAAAGAAAAGGGCGAACGATTATTTTGAAAAACCGATAAATATTAATGAATTAAAAGAATCTATTGAAAAATTGTTGAGGAATAAAAATAGAAAAAATAATATAGAAGCAATGGATATAGTGGATAAAATAAAAATGTCTGAAGAATTTATTAAAGAAAACTATTTCAAGCAGATTAACCTAAAAGATGTTGCATCGATGATATGTTTAAGCAGAAAATATTTCAGCAGAATGTTTAGAAAGATAACCGGTAAGAGATTTGTGCAATATAAATCTGAAATTAAAATGAAAAAAGCAAAAGAATATTTGAAAAATACAAGTTTAAATATCAGCCAGATTGCGTTTAAACTTGGTTATGATAATGCAGAATCTTTTTGCAGGGATTTTGTAATGAGTGCGGGACGTTCGCCGAGAGATTACCGTAAAAAAATGTCAAATATGGGATTAAAAAAATGAGTAAAATTAAAAAAGAAGCAATTGATGAAAAAGTAAAAGACATTTTGTGGGAAAGTGAAGCAAAATATAAAGCATTGGTGGAACAAATACCGGCTATTACCTACATTGCGGCATTGAATGAAACAAGTACCACTTTATATGTCAGCCCGCAGGTTGAAAAATTAATAGGATTTTCTCCCGAAGAATATATTAAAAATCCTAATATTTGGTTAGAACAACTCCATCCTGATGATCGCGAACGTGTGCTTTCCGAGATAAAATCTATTCATACTTCAAAAAAGCCGTTCATAAGTGTGTATAGAATGATTGCCAAAGACGGTTCAATCGTTTGGTTTCGTGACCATGCATCAATATTAACAAACAAGAATGGTAAACCATTATATCTACAGGGTTCAATGTATGATATAACAGAATCAAGAAATATGATGATTAGTTCTAAGGAAGAATTGGAAAAACAAATAAATGAACGTACGGTAGAATTAAATAAGACAAACGAATCTTTAAAAGAAGAGATTTCTATCCGTAAATGGTTTGAATCGGAATTAATTGATTCCGAAGAAAAACATAGACATATAATAGAAAGCTCTATGGATGGCATTGGACTTGCCCAAGATGGAAAAATAATATATGTTAATAACGCGCTTTGCAAGATGTTTGGCTATAGGGAATTTGAACTTGTCGGTAAAAGCATGTGGAAAATAGTTTCGCCAGAAGACATAGATGTACTTAAAGAAAGAGCAAAAAATAGGATAGAGGGATTGGTTGTCTCCAATAGATATGAATTTATCGGACTTAAGAAAGACGAATCTAAAATAATAGTTGAAGTATCAACCTCTAGATCATTTATTTATAAGGAAAGACCGACAATATTATCTTTTTTTAGGGATGTTACAGAACAAAGAAACGCTCAAGAAATGTTATACGAGTCAAGAGAGTTATACAAATTATTATTAAAAACTTCGCCGGATGCCATTGTAGTATCAGATTTAAATGCAAACATTATTGAAGTATCGGAAGAAGCGATTAAGATTAACGGTTGTAAAAAAGCTGAAGAGTTAATAGGCAAAAACAGTTTTGATTTAATTGTTCCGGAAGACCATGCAAGAGCGAGAAGCGGTCTTGTAAAAGTATTAAAGGAAGGTATTATAAAAAATTTGGAATATAATTTAATTAGAAAAGATGGTTCCAGATATTTATGTGAAATGAACGTATCCTTGGTTAAGGATACCGCAGGCAATCCAAAATCTTTTATTGCTATAATCAGGGATATTACCGAAAGGAAAATGGCTGAAAAATTATTAGTAGAAAGTGAAGAAAAATTCAGGGCAATTGCAGAATATTCACCTAATATGATATTTATCAATAAAAAAGGTAGGATTGTATATGCAAACAGAAAATGCGAAAAAGTCATGGGTTATAAAAAGGAAGAATTTTTATCTACAACCTTCAATTTTACTGATTTGATTGCTGTAGAATCAAAAGAATTGGTAATGGAATCTTTTAAAAAACATGCAAAAGGCAAAGAAATTCCACCCTATGAATATTTGCTTCTAAATAAAAGCGGAAAAGAACTGCCTGCTATAATTACGACCAAATTAATTAATTACGAAGGTGAAAAAGCAATACTCGGCATAGTAACGGATATTACAGCATTAAAAAATGCGGAAGCAATATTAAAAAGAGATAAAAATGCTTTAGAAAAATTAATAAAACAAAAGACCGATGAATTATTAGATGCGAAAAATGAATTGATAAATGCAAAGCGGTTGTCGGATATAGGGACACTTGCTGCGACTGTTGCCCATGAACTTAGAAACCCGTTAGGAGTAATCCGTTTAGCGGTGTTTAATTTAAAAAGGAAAATTTGTGGATTGAAATCAATCACGCATATAGCCAACATTGAAAAAAAGATAACTGAATCTGAAAATATTATAAATGAATTATTATATTATTCAAGGATAAAAATGCCGAAATATGAAAAAATAAATATATATAATATATTAGATGAATGCTTTGAATTTGCCGAAACAAAGTTCAAAAGACAAAACATTACTTTATATAAAAAGTTGAACTCTATTAAAAATATGTCTATAGAAGCGGATTCACTTCAGGTTACCGAAGTATTCAACAATATTCTAAATAATGCATATCAATCAATTTTTAATAAAAAAGGTAAAATATGGGTTGAAGCAAATACAGAAAACAAAAAATTTATAGTTATAATAATTAAAGATAACGGTGTTGGTATAGACAAAGATGATATCAATAAAATCTTCGATCCATTTTTTACCAAAAAGGCTAAGGGGACCGGACTTGGTTTAACCATATGTAAAGAATTAGTTAATTTACATGGTGGTACACTATCTATAAAAAGCGAGAAAAATAAAGGAACAATTGTCACAATAAAAATACCTATTAAAAGAAAACATACTTGAGTTAGAGTATAGTGCATGGAAAATAATTTATAGAAAGGACTAAGAGTTTTTTTGACCAAAAACTAACCCCTGCTTTTGTAAAAGTGCAAGGTGGAAAATTGTCAATAAAAAGTGGAATATTGTCATTTACATTTTTCAATATGTTTACTAAAATAGTTTTTTCGGTATTCTTTGATTGCTACAATCTCTTTAATAGGAGGTTGAGATAATATGAATATTTTTGGTGCGCTTTTTGCAGGAACGGTATTGGTATTAAATTTATTTTTACCGTTAGCTAAAACAAAAAATTTCAATTACTGGTTTGAAAGAGGTGTTAATTCAAAAAGCCCTGGTGAACAAATTGAATGCTATACGGAAGCGATAAACTTATGGAAAGAATCTATCGGATTGGAAAAGAAAGCGGAAGCATTTTACGGTCGCGGGTTCGCATATGCCTCAAAGAATTTTTTTAACGAAGCGATTGATGATTATGATATAGCAATAGAGTTAAATCCTAAATATGCCGAAGCTTTTGCAGGGCGTGGGAATGTATATTATCTAAGCGGAAGATCAGAGGATGCTATCGGTGATTACAACAAAGCGATAGAAATAAAACCTGATTTTGCCGGTGCATACAATAATCGAGGGGTAGTTTACGATGATTTGTCTTTATATGATAAAGCTCTTGGCGATTATACGAGAGCGATTTTATTAAAACCCGGGTATGCAAATGCATATCACAACCGCGGAATAACTTATTTTAGAAAAGGGCAGAAAGAAGAAGCAAAAAGTGATTTTGCGAAAGCTAAAGAAAGCGGATATATTTATTTGCAAAATATTACCGATGCAGACCAACTATTAAAATAATGAATTACCCCGTTAGATGTTGAAGTTTAGATATAATGAACATTATATCAGGAGATGAAATGCGAAAAAAGAAAGTAATGGTCGTAGACGACGACCATGAGTTTTTAAATGAAATAAAGGAAGTTCTTACTTCAAGCGGATATGAGGTAGTAGTGGTTAATAATTCGTTATTAGTATTTGACACTGTAGTGAAAGTTAGACCGGATGTCATATTGTTAGACTTGAACATGCCTAATAAAAGCGGGTTTGAAATAGCTTCTGAATTAAAGTATTCTTTGTTAACTAAGCAAATACCTATAATTGCAATCAGCGGATATTTAAAAGACGAACATTACATTTCCTTAATGGAAATCTGCGGAATAAAGAATCGCATCGAAAAACCTATCAACCCTCTGGATATAATCGCCAAAATAGAAGGTTATTGAAAAAACCTAAAATTTACAAGCCATATCCTATAATATCACTTCATAATGTTTAATTAATTACTGAATCCTAATCGAAAATTAAGCATCAATATTTATATAGGTTCATCCCGTTATAGGTGTATTTAGGTGCTGTATATATTATTAAAATAATGAGAGAGATAGTTAACTAATGCATAGAAGAATTATCAAAAGCTTATTTTTTGTAATTTGTTGTGCCATAATTCTAATTGAAACAGCGAATGCAAAATACGGATATAGTGTTTTAATCATATCTTCCGAGCAAAGCAGGTTTAAAGACCCGGTAATTTCCAGGGTGATAAAATCGCTTAAAAAAGAAGGGTACAGAATTACTCTAAGTACTCAAAAAGAACTTGGAAATAAAACGGCAAAAAAATACAATGCGGTTGTTATAATTAATAATGTATACAAAGGCCAGAAAAATCGTAGTGTAAGGGTTTTTATTGATGAGAATGAGCAGAGAAAGATAGTCCTATTCAACGTGGTTGGCAGTGAATATTGGAGAAGTGCGGATAAATCAAGAACAGACAAATCCTACGAATTAGCGCAGAGTTTGATTGAAAAAATAAAAATAGTAATAGGGTTATGAGTGTTGTAGTTGATTATCTTGCTAATCGATTTTGTCAACAAATATAATGATTGCCGATTTTGGTCGGTAACTACAAATTGGTAGAAAGGGGTTTTATGTATAAAATTTTGAAATATTCTGGAATATGTGTTTTAATTTCCGTTTTGTTTGTTTCGTGTAATGACAAATCTAAAAGCACGGATGACATTCCATCGGTAAACAACGTCGATTTAAGTAAATATGTAGGAAAATGGTATGAAATAGCGCGGTTACCGCATTCTTTTGAAAAGGATTTAGTAAATGTAACCGCTACTTACGAAATTCTGGATAACGGAAAAATAAGGGTTATAAACGAAGGCTATAAAAAATCGCCGGATGGAAAAATATCTACCGCAAAAGGAAAAGCATGGATTCCTGATTCAAGAGTATCAGGTGTATTGAAAGTCAGTTTCTTCTGGCCATTTTCCGCAAATTATAAGATAATTTTACTTGATAAGGATTATAAATATGCTGTGGTTACCAGCAACACTAAAAAGTATTTATGGTTTTTAAGCAGAACTCTGGAATTAGACGATAAAACTTATAATCAATTGATTAATTTTGCTACTGAAAAAGGATTTCAGACGGAAAATTTGATAAAGGTCTTACAATCATGGAAATAGAAAAGCGACATAAAAAAATTCTATTATATCAGGAGGACAGTTATGAATAAGTTAGTCACAGTATTGTTAGTGTTTGTTTTTACGTTGATAGGTTCTTTTTCTTATGCTCATTCACCTTCCGAAATAAAATTAAATTTTGATTATGAAGCGAAAATATTAAAAGCAATTATTTTACATAGTGTTGCCGATTCGGATAAGCATTACATAAAAGAAATAAAAATTAAGAAAAACAACAAAGAGATTCTTGTTCATAAACTCAGCAGGCAAGATAATAATACCGAACAAGAAGTGAGTTATTTAATTCCTGATATAAATGATTCCGATACATTAACCATTATTGCATATTGTAGTAAGATAGGGCAAATAAAAAAAGATATAAAAATAACATTCAATAAAGAATCTAAATAGTTTATCCTGCAGCCAGAAGACCACATTCATAAAAACGATAGTGAATGGTCTTCGGGCAGGATTTCGCTCCAGAATCTTAAGGTAAACTATATAATCCCGATTGTTATCGGGATAGAGCTTCATCCTGCAGCCAGTCCCACAAAAAGTCGGGGGGACGGGCCCTCCACTTCCGCCACTGATTCTTTCTTGCCCACCAACGGTTTAGTGGTGGGGGCGGGCAAGCAGGCCTGCGCTCCAGAATCTTAAGGTAAACTATATAATCCCGATTGTTATCGGGATAGAGCTTCATCCTGCAGCCAGAAGACCACGGATGAAAGTTTTTAACCCCAGAATATGTTGGATGTAAAACAACACAACTTCTAAGAAACATATTTTATCACTTGACGTATCTATAAAACTTTTCTATAATCTACCGTTAAAGAATGTTATTGATAAAACAGTCCGCCATTTCCGCCACTAAGTCGTTGGCGGATAAGAAACCACTGGCGAGACCTACGGTTCGCAGGGGGTTAAGCGAACCTTCGGGAGATTATCATGAATTGGACTATTGTTATTTTAGTAGGGACTCAGACGTTATATACTGTAACGGATTTGTTGGGTCGGTCATATATGCGGAAATACAGTTTTACATTAACAACATTTATTTCATTATGGTTTGGGCTTTATGTGTTACTCAAAATAATTGCAAGTTTCGGCCAGTTATATGTATTTACATCGACAGAATTGGGAAAGTCAATGGCTTTGTTTGGAGCAGTATCAATAGTACTTTCAAATATTCTCGGTTATTTCATATTAAATGAAATTTTATCGCTGGGAGCATATATCGGTATAACATTAGCAGTATTAGCGTTTATAATTTTAGCAGTAATATAGGGTCTGCTGAAAAACTCCATGCCTACGTTCCCAAGGAACTTCGGCAGGCAGGCAGCATCCCCTATGGCTTACTGAAAAATTCATATGTATCAAAAAGTGCAAGGTTTTTTGGTGATTTTGTGTAAAATTCGTGCATTTTTAATCATATTTTTGCAGAAATTTGTATATAATTACCGTCGCTATTTCGTTTTTATTAGCATTTTTCAGTAAGCCCTAATATAATGGCAGTAAACAGAATACAGTGCACAGGATTCAGTTTTTAAAATTATTACTTTTAACTTGTATCTATATCCTGCCTTCTATAGCCGGGCAAGGTCGGCAACAGGCGGGGAGACCCCGCCACTACTGTATCCTGCCCGCCTACTCCGCCGGTTGGCGGATTAGTGGCGGGTATCCTGTATTCTAGTTATTATTCCAGTGACTTTAGTATTTCCTGAGAACTTTGAACGAGTTCTTTTTTATTCAATATATTTGCAACACGAATAATATTTTGCAAATCTACTTTCATTCTATCTTTTGCAGCAAGTTTTTCATTAATATCATAAGCTCGCTGATAATAATCTAAAGATTCCTGATAGCGTTTCATTTCTTCAAATAGCGAACCTATAATATTCAAATCTATAGCAATCTTATGCGAATCTTCAAGTTGTTTATGTATATTCAATGCCTGATTATAGTAATCAAGAGCATTTTCATAATTCTTTTCTTTTTGCGATATATTTCCTAAATTTAATAAATTAACTGCAAAACCTTGCCTATTTGCTTCATTACGATTTATATAAGATGCGTTATTAAAAAATTTCCGTGCCTCTTCAAGTTTATTCTGATTTAACTGACATAACCCAAGATTATTATATATAATTGCAGTCTGCTCCTTTTTTTTCTGTTTTTTGCTGATTAGAAGCGATTCGGTATATATATCTATAGCTTTTTCATAATCGGTTTTCTGAGTATAAAGACGACCAAGATTGTTCAAATTAGTAATTATTTCTTCAGATAGCTTTAGTTTACGGTTAATTTCTAAAGATTTCTGAAAAGCGATTTCTGATTCTTCTATTTTGCATAAAGCAAGAAGAGCAGAACCTAAATTATTATATGCTATTGCAATTCCTGGTTGGTTGTCTAAAGCCTGGTTGATTTCAAGCGCCTTCCGAAAAGATTTTAATGAAGAATCATAATCACCAAGAGCAAATGACATTTTACCTTTTTCTATGTAATCATCGGCTTCCTGGCTTCTGCTGGTTTCTTTGATATCAATTTTTGGAATACAACCTAGCATAAAAACCGAACTTAACAAAACCGCAAAAAAAATATTTTTTTTCATAAGTTACCACCTAAAAAATAAGGTTATAAGTTAAAGGTTATAGGCTATAATTAAGTCTTTATTTTAACTTTTAACTTTTAATTTCTACTTGCTTTTTTTATACGGGTCATACGACTCGTTCAAATCAATTGAAGATTTTTCCTTTTTAGTATTTTTATCTTTAAAAAATGATGATTGTCTTAATGACCTTGTAATTATATCAATATTTTGAGTTGTATCTTCTGCATATTTAAAAATATTATCTATTTTTTCCTGATTGGTTAAAAGTTTATCGCTTATTTTACTGATATTATTTGTTATTATTTTAAAATTTTCCAAATTGGAAAATAGCGGTCCGCTTGGATCGTTCAATCTTTCAACCATATTGGAAATATTTGACATTATATTTTCCGCTGTGGATACAGGCATTTCGCTCATTTTTCCCAATAATATTCTTTTGCCTTCGTCTGAATCATAAGGAGTTATGTAACTTGTATTTGCTAATTGCGGATCATTTACACTACCTGGTACTATCTCAAGAATTTTAGAACCCAAAAGCGGAGAAACCAATCTTAAAACGGATCCTTTTCTTATTCTTCTACCATGTTCTTCAAAAACGGATATTTTAAGAGCAATGTTATTATTGCCATCCAATTTATAACTTGTCAAAGAACCGATTGGCACGCCGTTCATATAAACAAGCATACCCTTACTTAATCCGTCACCTTTTTTAAAAATTGAATAATATGAAAAACTGTTGCTGAACCATCTTTTTCCGCGTCCTATAAGAACTACTATTGACAAAATGCAAATAATGCCCCATATAATAAAAAAATTTGTGATTTTTTCGGTCTTGCTCGCCTTAGATAACATTCTCTCCTCCGATATTGTCAATAATATTTTTTATCTTTTTGTTGTCATCAGAAAACATATGTTCGTATTTACCCGCAAATTCTATTTTTCCATCCGCCATTACAATTAATCTGTCTGATATATTAGATGCCCATTTTACTTGATTAGTTACAATAATAACTGTAGTATTTTCTTTTTTAAGTTGTTTTATAACCTGTGTCACTAAATTTGCATGATAAGAATCCAAATTGCCGGTTGGTTCATCCAAAAAAACATATCTTGGTGAACCAATCACAGCTCTTACGAGCCCGAGCATCCTTTTTTGGCTTATACTCAATTCTGCGGGAAAAGCATACATAGATTGAATTAAATCCATTTTCTCAAGCCAAAAATTAATTTTGTCAAAAATTTCATTTTCAGTTAATTTTGTATGATATCTCAATTTTAGGGCAATATTATCAAAAATATTAAGGTTGCTTATCAAAGCAATTTCCTGGAAAACGAACCCCGTTTGTTCTTTAAATGCAAAAAGTTCATTTCGGTGCGATTTTGTCAAATTAAAATCTCTAACAATTACTTCACCCGATATCGGTTCAAGCAATCCTGCCGCTACTTTAAGAAGAACAGACTTGCCGCATCCGCTTGGACCTAAAATAGAAACTATTTCATTTTCAAAAAAGGAAATTGTTATTCCATCGAGAACTAATTTATTGTTATCGGGTTTGTTAAACTGAACATTATTTATTTTAATTATCTCTTCCATAAAATGCATCGTATAGAGGTTAGCGTATAGGGATTAGAATTAGGTTTTTTCCATTCATTATACGTCAACCTATCTACCTTCTACTCGTTACTCGTTACTCATTACCTGTTACTTGTTACTCATATGTAGAATAACACCGTAAGGATGCTGTTGAAAAAAAACGAATATAAAAGCGAATTAACTACTGCTTTCGTTGCTGCTTGAGGAACTTCGGTCAAAGAAATCCGCACTTTAAATCCCTCATAAACCGAAATAATTGCTATAATAATGCCGAATCCAAGACTCTTCAAAAATGCAACAACAACATCAATACTCGTAATTGTGTTCATAAGATTATTAAATAAAACCGAAAACGAAGAAGATAATGTTAGTTTTGCAGCTAAGAATCCGCCTGAAATACCTATAACGTTAAAATAAACCGTTAATAAGACCAAAGAAACCGTAACACCCCATAACCGTGGAATCAGAATATATCTTAAAGGGTCAACTCCCAAGGAATCTAAAGCTTCAATTTCTTTAGCTATTGACATATTTCCGATTTCAGTTGCTATAGCACTCGCGGAACGTCCGATAACAATAAGTGCCGTAAAAATAGGTCCAAGTTCCCTTACAATAACCAAAAGTAGAATCTTGCCGATATACGCTTCCGCATTAATTTTTGACAGCTGTGTAACACTTTGAACAACAACAACCGCACCAAGCATAAGTGAAACCACGCTAACCAGAAAAAATGATTGAACACCGGTGAAATAAATTTGATTTTTAATTATTTTATTTATAATTGAACTTCCTTTTTCTTCTCTTTTGAAAAATGATTTAACCGAAAAAAAGAAAAGGTAACGTACATCTTCAAAAGAATTAAAAATAGAAAAGATTCTTTTTGTAAAAAAGGTTTTAAATAACCTGTAAATTGATATAAAAAAGTCTGTCATAGAGAGTCAGAGATTAGAGATTAGGGGTTAGAATTAAACTTCACTATTCTTTTATGAACAATGAACTTTAAACTATGAACTATTCCCTATACGCTGTTTTAGTAATATTATCAAATAACTTTATTACTGTCAAGAGTGTGAATTTAAACCCGCTAAAGCCCGAAGCGGGATCGGGATGTGGCGGGTGTTATAACAACAAATCTGTTTTAAAACTTCTCAAGAGAATTAAATAAGCGCGTAATTATCTCTTTACCTAAGGCAACAATTTAACAAAAATTTCTTGATTTTTATCTGTATAAAAGTATAATTGAACTATATGAAAAATAAAAATTTGATAGTCAATGCTCCGTCAATAAATATAGAAAATAAAATACTATTAATCAGGGGACAGAAAGTCATGCTAAGTGTTGATTTAGCAAAACTTTATGGAGTGGAACCTCGTGTCTTGGTTCAGACTGTAAAGAGAAACATAGAACGCTTCCCTAATGATTTTATGTTTCAACTAAACGATAAAGAGTTTAAAAACTTGAAATCACAAATTGTGATTTCAAGTTGGGGTGGATTACGTCGTGCTAATCCATATGCTTTTACTGATTTCTACTGCCACTTGCTATAATATTCCATCAACAGATACATTAGCAAGAGGGCAATATAGTGAAATAAAGAAAACATCGAATAAGCCGCCTTTTGAAAAGTGGTGGAATGAAAGTATAGATATTCAATAAAAAAACCAGAATTAATGAACAGGTAGCTATTCATATTTTTGGAACCGCCTTTAATCCGCCTTCACCCTAATAATAATTAACCGGGCAAGTGAAATTCTACTTATCTTGTTGTCATTGCGAAGCCGATGAAATCGGATGTGGCGTTCGCATTTAGGTGGGTTAAAAAATTTATATATAAATCAAAAGATAAAATATTGGTTCCTTCGACTTCGCTCAGGATTATTTTTTTTGGGCATATAGTTGGGGACGTGATGTTTATTCGTCTACGATAGACATGTCATCAATAATCAATGGCTATTCGCCATATTGCTGACATATCTTCGGCGGACTATTTTTTTACGTCTCCAGTAGGGGACGCAAAAAAAAGGCTTGACAAAAATATTTAATTTTGTAAAATACTAACTTGTCGTTTTTTAAAAAGCTATGAGTAATGAAATTTTACTTTTTTGTATAGTTTTTGTTCCGGTTCTGGGTTCATTCGTTCTGCCAGTAATAGGAACCTTTTCGGAAAAAGCAAGAAATCTGCTTGCCTTACTACTTGTTGCAGTATCGCTAATCTTTTCGGTAAAGTTATTACCAATAATTATTTCTGGTCAATCCATAACAATCAACTATCCTTTGTTAATGAGCATTGATTTTGTGCTTCATGCAGATATGCTTGCTATATTTATGGCAATCGCATCATCTCTGGTTGGAGCAATTATAGTTTTGTATTCTTTCGGGTATATAAGCCATTATGAAAATAGAAACGAATATTACTTTATGGTGGTTTTGTTTCTTGGTTCAATGATGGGGCTTATTTTTTCAGGAAATTTAATATTTTTATTTTTGTTTTGGGAAATCACAAGTATAGCTTCTTGGAGATTGATTGGATTTTTCAGGGAGAAAGCGTTTGTTCTGCGTGCCGATAAGGCATTTTTGATTACTGTTTTCGGTGCTTTGATTATGCTTATCGGTTTTGTTATGTTATATACCCAAACAGGTTCTTTCAATCTTTTGGATATAAAGAATAACTTGCAGAATAATCCGGTTTCAAATATCGTGGTAATGCTTATTTTGTTTGGTATTCTTTCAAAGTCGGCAACTTTGCCGTTTCATACGTGGTTACCCGATGCGGGTGTTGCACCTTCACCTGTTACCGCACTGCTTCATGCTGCGGTGCTTGTTAAGATAGGTGTTTATGTTTTCGCAAGATTGTTTATTTCGACAATGACGTTAGATGTAGTGTGGCATACGGTTGTTCCGGTAATTGCGGGGGCAAGTATGCTTGTTTCGGGAGCTGCAGCATTAAAAGAAACCGATTTAAAAAGAATTATTGCATATTCTACTATTAGCCAAATTGGTTTCATTTTTCTTGGTTTGGCAACTGGAAATGAAATTGGAATAGCAGGCGGCTTACTATATATATTGATGCATGGGCTGGCAAAAGGCGGTTTGTTTTTGTGTGCAGGTATAGTTGAACAGAATACGCACACAAAAGATATTACAAAAATGGGCGGGCTTGGTAAAGTAATGCCTATAACCTTGTTAGCGTTTTTATTTTGCTCATTTTCAGTAATGGGGATTCCACCGTTTGGCGGATTTTTCAGTAAATATTTAGTTATTACAGGGGCTATAAATAACGGACAGATGGCGATTGCGTTTACTTTCCTTGCCGGTGCTGTTTTAACTGTTTTATATCTTTTAAGAGTTATTTCAATAGTATTTTTCGGTGAATTGAAAATGAGTTCAATAAAAGAAGGTTCTGCAACTATGCTGTTCAGTGTCGCGTTTCTTGGAATACTTTCATTGTTAGGCGGTATTTTTATAAAATATCCTGCTGATGTTGTTGTGTCAACGGTCCAGCAGATGATGGGAATTATTAAATGATTAATATACTGATATTGTTACCTTTTATAGCGGGTTTGTTTATTTTGGCGATGCCCAAAAAAGCACGCGGAATAACCGGATTTGTTGTTCTTTTGGTAACGTTGATAAATCTTTTTATAACTATTAAATTATTTAGAACCACCGCTATGGTGTCATTTCCATGGGCGGGTTTTGGCATAGATTTTGCTTTGAGGTTGGACCATTTCAGTAGTTTTATAATTCTTGCGGTTGCCGGTTTTGGTTTCCTGATTTCTTTATATGCGGTGACATCAATGAAAGGAACAGAAATTTATAATCAGTTCTTTGCATATTTATTGGTTTCACTTACGTTGGCGAACGGAGCGGTACTTGCCGATAATCTTGTTGTTATGTTATTCTTCTGGGAAGGATTGCTTGTCACGTTGTTTGCAATGATAACTATAGGTAACAAGCAAGCGTATAAAACGGCGGTCAAAGCGGTTGTGTTGGTAGGTATTTCGGATTTATGTATGATGGTCGGCATAGGACTGACCGCACATCTTGCTGGAACGTTATCAATGTCGGGTATTAAACTTGGGTTACAGTCGTCAGGCGGCGTAGCTTATATATTATTAATGATAGGTGCAATTTCAAAAGCGGGTTCTATGCCTTTTCATAGCTGGATTCCGGATGCGGCGGTAGATGCAAACCTTCCTTTTATGGCGATTCTGCCAGCGGCACTTGAAAAGCTTTTAGGGATTTATTTTCTTGCAAGGATTTCTCTGGAGATGTTTAGTCTTACTCCGGATTCTTGGATAAGTACGTTGTTAATGATAGTTGGGGGAATAACAATATTGTTTGCGGTTATGATGGCTTTGATACAAAAGGATTATAAACGATTATTATCTTATCATGCTATTAGCCAGGTTGGTTATATGGTTTTGGGTATTGGTACTGCAGTACCGGCAGGTATCATCGGCGGCTTGTTCCATATGATTAACCATGCTATGTATAAAAGCACGTTGTTTCTTACCGGCGGTTCTGTTGAAAGACAGGCAGGCACAACCGATTTGAGAAAACTCGGCGGGCTGGGCGCAAAAATGCCGATTACATTTGCATGTTTTATCGTAGCAGCAGCTGCAATTTCTGGGGTTCCGCCGTTTAACGGATTTTTCTCTAAAGAATTGGTGTATGACGGAGCGCTTGAAAGGGGCTGGATATTTTATGCGATGGCGGTTGCAGGTTCGTTCTTTACAGCAGCATCATTTTTGAAATTAGGACATTCTGCATATCTCGGTAAAATAAATGACGGGCACAAAAATGTGAAAGAGGCGCCGATAACTATGCTGATACCAATGATAATTATCGCTTCATTGTGTATATTGTTCGGTTTATATAATTCACTGCCACTCCATAATTTGATTCAACCGATACTTGGCGAACATCGGTTAGAAGGTCATCATTTTTCGGGATTTCCTGAAAACATGATGCTTGTTATTGTAACGGTAGTTGTATTGATAGCTGCATACTTGAACCATATTTTTGGAGTTAAGAAATCCGGCAGTGGATTAGGTGCGGTTGATCATATACATCATGCTCCTGTTTTATCGGGAATATATGATAAAGCAGAGAAAAGGTTTTTTGACCCGTATAATATAGGTCTGGGTATCGTAAATATATTTGTTGTTATTCTTTTTAAAATAGACAGAATAATTGACTGGATTGTAGATAATTTTACGGTTAAAGTAACTTACGTATTTACTAATACAATAAGAAAAATTCATACCGGCGATGCCGCGTTATATTTATCATGGTCGCTGGGTGGCATGAT
>Ga0156821_1085_pt1 | contig 42550 bp, 48 predicted proteins | sample RifOxyD2_FD_112121 | JGI IMG/M metagenome (GOLD analysis project Ga0156821, IMG submission 112121) | Elusimicrobia bacterium RIFOXYD2_FULL_34_30 | reverse complement strand
CCCTATCTGTTGCGGGTGAAGGAAATTTGAGGGGAGCTGATCATAGTACGAGAGGACCTGATTGGACGAACCTCTGGCGTACCAGTTGTTCCGTCAGGAGCAGCGCTGGGTAACCAAGTTCGGACGGGATAAATGCTGAAAGCATATAAGCATGAAACCCACCCCAAAACAATATTTCCCAAATATTAGCTGCAAGGTTAATATTAAGAAGGCCACTTGTAGATTACAAGTTTGATAGGCAGGAGGTGTAAGTCCTGAGAGGGATTGAGCTGACCTGTACTAATCGGCCGTTTGACTTGACCGTATTATTTAATCCGATAAAAACAGCAGTGTTATAGTGCGATGGTGCGGTAGTGAGATAGAATAGGAATTTTTATCGTCCGCCCAGTAGGGGCGAGACCTCGTCCAAAGGGCGGGCACAATCCGCAATCTCCCTATCACACGACTTTAAGAATTTTAAGTAGCAAAAGTTTATACCATTTAAGATTTTAATTATAATTAGATTTTATTCCCCGGTGGTATTTCCGATGGGGCAACACCTGTTCCCATTCCGAACACAGAAGTTAAGCCCATCAGGGCCGATGGTACTTATCGCTAATTCGCGGTTGGGAGAGTAGGTCGCTGCCGGGGGTAAATAAAAAATGCAATGTATCGTGCTATAGTGCGATGGTGCGTTAGTGGGATAGAATAGGAATTTTTATTTAATAATTTAACATATTCTATCGCACAATCCCCCACCACTAAATCGTAGGTGGGCAGGCACAACCCCGCTATTGCACAATTCTAAGTAGAGTCGAAGAAAATGGGGTCCCGATTTATTGGGATTAAACTCCAGCCCCATCGAGACATATAGGAAATATCTTCCGTTTATGTCGTTTTCTCGGAAGGTATTTTTTTACCTAAATTTTTCATTTGTTATGTTTTTGGCGACACTTAGGGTGGATTTTATAAAAATAAAATCTGGGTAAAATACAGAGGTAGTTATGATAAAAACAAAGCAAGAAAAACATGAATTTGTAAAATCATTTGAGCAAAGAATAAAGGAAGCAAAAAGCTTCTATCTTGTCGGTTATCAGGGATTAACCGTAAAAGAATTAGAAGATTTGAGAAGGAAACTAAGAGCTTTTGATGCTAATTTTAACGTTATCAGGAATCGTCTTGTATCAAGAGTATTTAATAATGCTTCGTTTAAAGGTTTTGATGAATATCTTAAAGGTCCGGTCGCTATTATTCTTGAAAACGGCGACTTTATTAAATTAATAAAACAACTTTCAATATTTTCTAAAGCTAATAACAAATTCAAAATAAAAGCAGGTTATGCCGATAATAGGCTGTTGTCGGAAGATGATATTAAGAACATAGCATCATTGCCGTCAAGGGAACAATTATTGGCAAATGTTGTAGGTGGTATAGCTGCACCAATGATCGGTTTAGTAAGTGTTTTGTCGGGGCCGATGAGAAAACTGGTGATTGTATTAAGCGCAGCGAGCAATAAAAAAAATTAAAAGCGAAAATTAGTTAAGGAGGATATCGATATGGCTGGTAATGGAAAAGATGAAATTTTAGATGCAATATCTAAAATGACCGTTATTGAGTTGGCTGATTTAGTAAAAGCGCTGGAAGAGAAATTTGGTGTTTCTGCTGCAAGTTTTGCAGCGGCGCCGGCAGCTGCTGGTGCAGCAGGCGGTGCAGCGGCTGAAGAAAAAACAGATTTTTCTGTAGTACTCACAGCAGCAGGTAACCAAAAGATTAATGTAATTAAAGTTGTTCGTGAATTAACAGGTCTCGGTTTGAAGGAAGCGAAAGATTTGGTAGAAGGTGCACCAAAATCGGTTAAAGAAAGCGTTCCGAAAGCACAAGCAGAAGAGATGAAAAAGAAACTTGTGGAAGTCGGAGCGACAGTAGAGATTAAGTAAGCGATATTTGTCTTATCCCAAACACTGAACAACAATTTTGTAAAGTGTTGTTTTTGAATTTGTTCTTTATACTTTTTCGCAGAAAACCCTGTGATTCATCAAAGGGATGCCCGTCCTCTGCAGTAGCAGTGCTACTGCTACGGAGGATGGAAATGCGAAACAAGTACCCCCACGAATAGTTTTGCGACAGTCCCCCCTGTCAGTTTTACGTAGTAAAACTAGGGGGGATAAAAACTGTGCGGGGTTATAGATTGATACCCTGCGATTTGCCGCAGGGAGCTTCATTAAAGCGAGGTATATTAATGAAAAGATTGAATTTTGGTAAAATTCCTTCAGTGCTGGATTTACCCGATTTAGTGGAAGTTCAAAAAAATTCATTCAAAGAGTTCCTTCAAGATAATATTGAACCGGAAAAAAGAAAGGTGAGTGGTCTCCAGGCATCCTTTCTTGATGTTTTTCCGATTTCATCTTCAAGTGGTGAATATATACTTGAGTTTGTTTCGTATGAAATAGGTAAACCGAAATTTACCGAAGAAGAATCATTGCTTACCGATTCTACCTACGCAGCGCCTATTAAAGCTACTTTCCGTCTTTTGTTAAAGCAAGAAAAAGGTAATCCTAAGGAAATATCGCAACAGGATGTATATATGTGTGATTTGCCGCTAATGACAAAAAATGCATCCTTTATTATTAACGGGATTGAAAGAATTGTCGTTACTCAAATGCACAGGTCTCCTGGGGTAATTTTTGAAGAGGCGGAAGAAACAGCAATTTCAATTTATGGTAAGCATCTTTATTTTGCCAGGATTATTCCGTATCGTGGCGCATGGGTTGAATTCGAATTTGATGATAAAAATGTTTTATGGGTTAGAATAGATAAGAAAAGAAAATTTTTAGCGACCACCCTTCTGCGTGCATGCGGGGTGGATAAAGATTCGGATATTATAAAACTATTTTATAAGAGTGAATCAGTTTCCCTTGATGAAAAAGCATTGGGACGCATAGTGGCGGAAGATATAGTGGATACCAAAACAGGTGAAATTTTGGTTGAAGCAAATAGAAAAATTACAAATGAACTTCTTGAAAATTTACGTAAATCGGATAAATTAAAAAGCATTTCTGTTATTATAACTGAGCTTAATGTTGATGACGGCGTTGTTAAAGATTTAACGATTCATGAAACGCTCGCACAGGACAAAAATAAAAATAAGCAAGAAGCAATAATGGATATTTATAAAAAAATTCGTGCGATGGAATATATAAGTACGGATCAGGCTGAGAACTATATTTCCAATCTTATTTTAAAGAATCCTAAAAAATATGATTTATCAAAAGTAGGTAGATATAAATTAAATAAAAAATTAAAGAACGTTTTTGATGAGTTGAATTTGGAAATGCCGAAAGAAATTAAGAAAACGCTTACAGTTGAAGATATTATTGCCGTTATGAAATATGTTTTGGATTTGAATAATGGTTTGCCAGGAAGAGATATTGATGATATAGACCATCTGGGGAATCGAAGAATCAGAGCGGTTGGCGAGCTTTTAGAAAATCAAATGAGGATAGGTCTGGCGCATATGGTTCGTTTAACTCGCGAAAAAATGAATACGAAAGACCGTTCACAACTTACACCGAGGACAATCTTGAATACACAACCGGTTATCGGAATAATAAGGAGATTTTTTGGAACAGGGCAGTTATCTCAGTTCATGGACCAGATCAATCCGTTGGCTGAACTTACACATAAGAGAAGACTTTCTGCATTGGGTCCCGGCGGTTTACACAGAAAGCGGGCAGGATTTGAAGTAAGAGATGTCCATCATACTCATTACGGTAGAATTTGTCCGATTGAGACGCCTGAAGGGCCGAATATTGGTCTTATTACATCGCTTGCGTGTTATTCCAGGGTGAATGAGTACGGACTTTTAGAAACGCCTTATAGAAAAGTGGAAAAGGGAAGGGTTACTGAAAAAATTGATTATCTTACAGCGGATAGAGAGGATGAGTACACGATTGCCCAGGCGAATTCCCCTATTGATAAAACCGGTAAATTTTTAGCGAATGCTATTTCTGCACGTCACGGCGGTGATTTCATTTTTGTCAATCCTTCAGAAATCGACTATATGGATATCTCGCCATTACAGGTAGTTTCTACATCGGCAGCTTTGATTCCTTTTCTTGAACATGACGATGCTAACCGTGCATTGATGGGTTCCAATATGATGAGGCAGGCTGTTCCACTTCTTTTAACGGAAGAGCCGATAGTTGCAACAGGTATTGAGGATAGAATTGCAAAGGATTCTGGAGCGGTACTGGTCAGTAATAAAAACGGGCAGGTATTAAGTGTTGATGCGAATCAGATTGCCATTCAGGACAAGCAAACGCAGGAAATTGAAGTGCACAGATTAAGGAAATTTGAACGTTCAAATCAAGATACCTGTGTTAATCAAATTCCTATAGTTAAAAAAGGTGATATGGTAAAAAAGGGACAACCTATAGCGGACGGCGCATCAACAAAAGATGGCGGGTTAGCGTTAGGCAGGAATCTTTTAGTTGCATTTATGTCATGGGAAGGCTATAATTATGAAGATGCAATTTTAGTGTCAGAAAAGTTAGTCCGTGAAGGTATTTTCACATCAGTGCATATTCAGGAATTTATTGTTGAAGCGAGAGATGCCAAGATGGGTCCTGAGGAAATTACAAAGGATATTCCCAACGTATCCAAAGATGCTCTTATGAATTTGGATGACAATGGGATAATAACAGTCGGAAGTATAGTAGAACCCGGCGATATACTTGTAGGGAAAGTAACTCCTAAAGGTGACCAGCAAACAACACCTGAAGAGCGTTTGTTAAGAGTAATTTTTGGTAAGAAAGCTGAAGAAGTGAAAGACGCTTCGTTGCGGGTACCGCCAGGAGCATATGGCAAGGTTTGTGACGTTAAAATATTTACGAGAAAAGAAAAACTCTCAAAAGAAGAGATGAGGAAAAGGATTAAAGAGATTGAAGAGAGATTTAAAAAAGAGTTTGAGAACGCTAAAAACGTACGTTCTGCAAGTATTAAATCTGTAAAAGAATCAAAGATGAAGACAAGCGAAAAGAATATAGAAATTAACAAGATAAACGAACTTTTTAATAAAAGGCAAGCAGAGATTAAGAAATCTGAAAAATTTGAAAAAGAATCCCTTAAGGTTGGCGATGAATTACCTATAAGCGTAAATAAAATCGTTAAGGTTTATATAGCGATGATAAGAAAGCTTAATGTGGGTGATAAGATTTCAGGACGTCATGGCAATAAAGGCGTGGTTGCAAAAATTCTTCCAATAGAAGATATGCCTTATTTACCAGACGGCACGCCTGTTGATGTTGTTATATCCCCTCTTTCCGTACCATCCAGAATGAATGTCGGTCAAATACTTGAGATGATGCTTGGTTGGGCGGGAATTATGATGCAAACACAAATGATTTGTCCCGTTTTTAACAGTGCCAAAGAAAAAGAAGTGAAAGAACAGATTGCTCAAGCAAAAAAACATTTAATTGCAAAAGGGATTAAGGAGAAATTCTTGCCAGATGACAGCTGTCGTATTACGTTATATGACGGTCGTACGGGTATTCCTTTTGATGAAAAAATTACTATCGGATATATGTATATTATGAAGCTGGCACATCTTGTTGACGATAAGATGCATGCGCGTTCAACAGGTCCATATTCGCTTATAACCCGGCAGCCGCTCGGCGGCAAGGCACAGTTCGGAGGACAGAGAGTGGGTGAAATGGAGGTATGGGCAATAGAAGGATACGGAGCTGCTTATACTCTTCAGGAATTTTTAACTATTAAAAGCGATGATGTAGCAGGCAGAACCAAAATGTATGAAGCAATAATAAACGGTAAGCCGATAACACTTATGGGGGTTCCGGAAGCATTCAAGGTCTTGGTCAAAGAATTACAGGCACTGGGCTTGAATATGGAATTACTAAAAAATTAGAAAGAGACGATTACACGGATTTTCAAAGGCGATTACACAGATTGGGGCTTGTAATAAATATTTATAAAGGCTGTTAAGTTTTTTTAATGGTCTTAAATATAAAAAGTTTTAAAGTTTAGGAGCGGATAAATATGGCTAAGTTTGAAAAAAGTCAATTGAAGATATCCAAAGCAAGAAGAAAATTAGTTCCGCAGTTGGATTATTCTAATTTCGAAAAAATTAAAATTTCGCTCGCGTCACCTGATATTATTCGTTCTTGGAGTTACGGCGAAGTAAGAAAACCAGAAACTATTAATTACAGGACTTTTAAACCTGAAAGAGATGGATTGTTTTGTGAAAAGATATTCGGACCGGTTCATGACTGGGAATGTAACTGCGGTAAATATAAATATATTAAACATAAAGGTGTAACCTGCGACCGATGCGGAGTAGAGGTTACCGAATCAAAAGTGCGTCGAGAAAGAATGGGACATATAGAACTATCGACACCGATAGTGCATATATGGTTTTTAAGGAAAAATCCTTCAAAAATTGCAACGCTCTTAGATATTAAACTATCCGATATAGAAAAGATAATATACTATGCAAGGTATGTTGTTTTGAGTGTAGAGAGAAACGATAATAAATTGCCGGTTTATGAAAAGCATCTTCTCAGTGACGAGGACTATCAAAAATTTAAAAATGAAAATGGGCTTAAAATAAAAGTAGGGATAGGTGCTTCTGCAATTTTAGAATTAATTAAAGGCATAAATTTAGAAGAAGAAGCGAAACATCTTCGTGCTGAACTCAAAAAAGAAAAATCCGAGGCAAATAGAGTTAAAGCTGTTAAACGGTTACGTTTGATAAACGGATTTGTCAAGTCCGGAATAAAACCGGAATGGATGATAATGACTGTACTTCCGGTACTGCCACCCGATTTAAGGCCTCTGGTCCCGCTTGACGGTGGAAGATTTGCTGCGTCAGATTTGAACGATTTATACAGAAGAATAATCAATAGAAATAACAGATTAAGACATCTTGAGTCGCTCAAGTCGCCGGAGTTAATGATACATAACGAAAAACGTTTGTTACAGGAAGCGGTAGATTCTCTTATTGAAAACGGCGCAAGAGGAAAATTCGTGACAGGAGCCGGGAATCGCCCGTTAAAATCATTAACAGATATAATAAAAGGAAAGACAGGGCGTTTCCGCCAAAATCTATTAGGAAAACGGGTTGATTATTCGGGAAGAAGCGTTATAGTTGTAGGTCCTGAATTAAAATTAAATCAATGTGGACTTCCTAAAGAAATGGCGTTGGAATTATTCAAGCCGTATATAATTAGAGAAATTATCAATCGCGGATTGGTATCATCGCTTAAAGCGGCGAAGAGATTTTTAGAGAAACAAAGACCTGAGGTTTGGGATATTCTTGATAATATCACTAAACATCATCCTGTTATGCTGAACAGAGCTCCGACTTTGCACCGTCTGGGTATACAGGCATTTGAACCGGTGCTAATTGAGGGACGTGCAATTCGTTTGCATCCTTTAACCTGTTCCGCGTTTAATGCTGATTTTGACGGTGACCAGATGGCTGTTCATATCCCGTTATCCGAACAAGCTATAAAAGAGGTAAGAGAAAGAATTTTATCAACTAATAATTTGCTTATTCCTTCAAACGGTCGTTCAGTTGTTTCCCCTTCACAAGATATGGTAGTGGGATGTTGTTATCTGACAAAACCGAAGTTAAATGTGTTTGGCGAAGGAAAGATTTTTTGCGATACCGATGAAGTCATAACAGCATATCAAAATGATCAGGTTAATTTGAATGCGATGATAAAAGTAAAAGGAATAAATAAAATTAGTGACGATAACCAGAAAAAATCAGAAAAACTCGACATGTTGAAATGGACTGATTATACCACAGTTGGCAGAGTTATTTTTAACAGTGTTTTACCCAAGGAAATAGGTTTTATTAATAAAACAATAGGTAAGAAAGATATATCCAATATAATAGAAACTTGTTTTAAGCAATTAGGTCCTCAGACCACAGTTCCTTTATTGGATGAGCTCAAAAAAATGGGTTTTAAATATGCCACGCTTTCAGGTTTGTCGATTTCAGTAGATGATATTATGGTACCCCTTGAAAAAACACAAATAATAAATGCCGCAAGGAAACAGGTAAAGGAAGTAGAAAGCCAGGCAAAAAAAGGAATAATTACAAACCTTGAAAGATACAACAGGGTTATTGATATATGGACTCATGCAACGGACACGATATGTGATTTGATGTTTGATAGAATGGCAGAACAGGAAAAAAAGCCGTATGTAGATGGTGCTTCCAAATTTAACTCAGTTTATATAATGGCGGATTCCGGTGCAAGGGGTAGTCGTGCTCAGGTAAGGCAGCTTGGTGGAATGCGCGGCTTGATGGCAAAACCCGCAAAACGTCTTACCGGGCAAATTGGGGAAATTATTGAACAGCCTGTCGAATCAAATTTCAGGGAAGGATTAACTGTTTTAGAATATTTTATTTCAACGCACGGTGGCAGAAAAGGTTTGGCGGATACGGCACTTAAAACATCGGAAGCTGGTTATTTAACACGTAGACTTGTTGATGTCGCCCACGATCTGGTTATATCTGAAGAAGATTGCGGAACACTAAACGGAATAAAAGTCGGCGCTATAGTTGTTGGCGGTGAGGCAATAGAATCGCTATCTGAAAGAATTATTGGAAGGTGTGCTTTGGATAATGTAGTTGGTGTTATTCAGACGTCTTCAGGCGAATATAAAGAGGAATTGATAATTAAAGAAGGTAAATTGATAACAGCGGAAGAAGCAGAAAAAGTTAAAAGAGCTGGTATTGAAACTATAAGAATACGTTCAGTTTTAACCTGCGAAGCAAAAAATTGGGTTTGTGCAAAATGTTACGGCATGAGTTTAGCAACCGGAAAGCCCTCACAAGTTGGAGATGCGGTCGGAATAATAGCTGCGCAATCAATCGGTGAGCCCGGTACACAGCTGACTCTTAGAACATTTCATATCGGAGGTACAGCTTCAAGAATCATCAAGGCAGCCAGTGTGATATGCGAGAAGGATTCAACGGTAAAGTTTTATAGTTTAAGAACAATAAAAAACCGTTCCGGCAAGATAATCGTGGTTTCGCGAAATGCCGAGATGCAGCTTGTATCTGGCAGGGAAAAAACCACATATAGACTTCCGTATGGTACCGAATTAAAGTTTGCAACAGAAAAAAGAGCTTCTAAAGACACCGTTGTTGCTGAGTGGGATCCATATACTCTTCCGATTATAACAGAGTATTCGGGTAAAGCACGTCTTCATGACGTGGTAGAAGGTTCCACTATGCATGAAATTGAGGATAAAATAAGCAACCAGAAGGAAAGAGTTATTGTGGAGTTTCGCGGTGCAAAAATGAATCCGCAAATAGTAATAATGTCCAACTCAAAAAAAGTTGCAACTTATCCGTTACCAGTGGGAACACATCTTGTTGTTGACAATGAACAACCCGTAGAGGTTGGTGATGTAATTGCCAAGATTCCAAGAGAATATACAAAAAGCAAAGATATCACAGGCGGATTACCGAGAGTTGCGGAACTTTTTGATGCAAGAAAGCCTAAGAATTCAGCTATCATTTCCGAATTAGAAGGTACAGTAAAAATCGGAAATGAAAAAGGCACAACAATTATCACTGTTGAAAGCGATACTGGGATAAAACGGGAATATACGATTTCACAAGGTAAACACTTAATCGTGTATGATGGCGACAGAGTATCTGTCGGGGAGCCTCTTACCGATGGTTCTATTAATCCTCATGATATACTTAATGTTTTAGGAGTTAAGGGCGTACAGGAACATTTAGTTAATGAAATACAAGAAGTCTATCGTTTACAGGGTGTGGCAATAAATGATAAACATATAGAAAGCATTGTTAGTCAAATGCTGAAAAATGTAAAAATTGAAAAACCAGGTGACAGCAGTTTTCTCATGGGTGAAATTATTAATAAGTCGGATTTTGACAATGAAAATAAAAGAATTGAAGCCAAAAGCGGTGAACCGTCAGAAGCGAAACCTATTTTACTTGGAATAACCCGTTCCGCACTTTCTTCTAAATCATTTATTTCCGCTGCATCATTCCAGGAAACACCGAGGGTATTAGCAGACGCTGCGGTAAGAGGTGCAGTTGATGATCTTGTGGGTTTAAAGGAAAATGTAATTATAGGACATTTAATTCCTGCAGGGACAGGATTTAAGATCAAATGATAGTAGACAAAGTAGTTTGCTATTTCCTTAACTAAAACATTGGCGGACGAGGTAAAGGAGAGAGGAAAAAAAGTTTTTTTGTAAAAAAATACTTGACAATATCTTAATAATTTTATATACTCTTTAATCTTACACAAAAAAAAAGTTTTTGATGGTTAAAGTATTAGAATTTTTTATGTTATAAGGAATTATATGCCGACAGTAAATCAGTTAGTTAGAAAAGGTAGAGAAATATTAAAAAAGAAAAGCAAGACACCCGCATTGATGAGTTCTCCGCAACGAAGAGGTGTTTGTACAAGGGTTTATACCACAACACCCAAAAAGCCGAATTCTGCTTTAAGAAAGGTTGCAAGGATAAAGCTTTCCTCAGGATTTGAGGTTACTGCATATATTCCCGGTATAGGTCATAATCTTCAGGAGCATTCAATAGTTTTAGTAAGAGGTGGCAGGGTTAAAGATCTTCCGGGCGTAAGATATCATATTGTAAGAGGAACGTTAGATTCTACTGGAGTGGGCGGCAGGAATCAAGGTCGTTCAAAATATGGAGCGAAAAAGCCAAAAGAAGGTGTGGTAAAATCAGCAGCATCGGCGACTCCGACAGCACCTACGACGCCGGCTGCGCCTGCGGCTACAGCATAAGGAAGAATTTATATGCCAAGAAAACCAAGAAAGATAAAAAAGGAAGCACCTAAAACTGATTACAAATATAATAGTATAGTAATTTCTCGCATGATAAATGATATGCTCAAGAGAGGAAAAAAATCATGCGCAGAATCGATATGTTATGGTGCAATGGATATTATTAAAGAAAAAACAAAACAAGAACCGATGACCGTTTTAGACAGAGCAATTAAAAATATTAAACCGCTTTTAGAAGTAAAACCTCGTCGAGTAGGTGGAGCAACGTATCAAGTACCGATTGAGGTGAAAACCCCGCGTGGCATAGCCCTGGCTATAAGATGGCTTCTTACATATTCAAAGGCAAGAAAGGGACAGCCGATGTCAGAAAGATTGGCTGCTGAAATCATTGATGCTTCAAACAATGTTGGTAGTGCAGTGAAAAAAAGAGAAGATACACATAGAATGGCAGAAGCAAATAAAGCATTTGCTCATTATAAGTGGTAAAAGAGGCAGGGATTAGGGGATAGGGGGTGGAGTTAAGGAATTTGTTTTTACTACTCTTTATACGCTATACGCTAACCTCGAATTAATTATGCCAACAGTTCTTGTTGAAAGAGAAATTAATAATAGAGAAAAAAAAATGACTGATATATCAAAAATCAGAAATATAGGAATTATAGCACACATAGATGCCGGAAAAACTACTACAACCGAGCGATTGCTTTTTTATAGCGGTAAGATCCATCGTATAGGGAATGTAGACGAAGGTAATACTACTATGGATTGGATGGAGCAGGAGCAGGAACGAGGTATTACCATAACTTCTGCATCAACCACTTTTTTATGGGACAATTGCCACATAAACGTTATTGATACTCCGGGGCATGTTGATTTTACCGCAGAGGTTGAGCGTTCGCTTAGAATACTTGATGGTGTGGTTGTTGTGTTTTGCGGTGTCGGCGGTGTCCAGCCCCAATCGGAAACGGTATGGCATCAAGCGGATAAATATAAAATACCTCGCATTACTTTTATAAACAAGTTGGATAGAACAGGCGCCAATTTTTTCAACGTCGTAGAACAGATGGCAAAGAGGCTGCATGCAAATCCTGTCTTGTTGCAGATACCGATAGGTAATGAAGATAAATTTAATGGAATAATAGATTTGGTAAAAGGAAGAGCATTTCAATACACAGACCTGCTTGGCACAAAATACGAAGAAATTGAAATTCCTGAAGATTTGAAGCCTCTTGTAAAAAAATATAGGGATAGATTATTTGAAGTCACGTCTGAAGTTGACGAAAATATACTAAATAAATATGTTAGCGGTACGGGCAAAATTACACAAGAGGAAATATCCGCTGCATTAAGAAAACTTACGTTATCTTGTAAAATAGTTCCGGTTTTAGCGGGTTCTTCGCTTAAAAATAAAGGAATTCAATTCTTGCTTGATGCTATAGTTAATTACCTGCCTTCTCCTATTGAAGTTCAATCTGTTACAGGAAAAGAGCCTCAAACAAATAAAATTATCAGCAGAAAAACAGATGAAAATGAACCTACCACAGCATTAGCTTTTAAAATTCAAACAGATCCTTTTGTAGGACGTTTAACATATATAAGAGTATACTCGGGAAAGATAAAAAAAGGCAGTTCAATCTATAACTCTACAAGAGATTATCGCGAACGTATTTCAAAAATCGTCAAAATGCATGCAAATGACAGAGAAGAGGTTGAAGAAATTTCCTGCGGAGATATTGCTGGTATTGTAGGTTTAAAGAGGACGTTTACCGGTGATACGCTTTGTTTGGAAAAAGATCCGATTATTTTAGAAAACATAAAATTTCCTGAGCCTGTAATTTGGCTGGCAATTGAGCCGAAGACAAAGGCAGATGAAGAAAAACTTTCAAAAGCAATTGCTAAACTTTCGGAAGAAGATCCGACCTTTAAACTAAAAATAGATGAACAAACAAGCCAGACAATCATCTCAGGTATGGGGGAGTTACATCTTGAGGTTTTAGTTGACCGGATGAAAAGAGAATTCGGAGTTGTTGCGAATGTTGGCAAGCCGCAGGTTGCTTATAAAGAAACAATAAGAAAAAATATTGAATCGATAGGTAAATTTATTCGTCAGACAGGTGGTCACGGTCAATACGGACATGTTGTTTTAATGGTTGAGCCAAATAAAAAAGGAATTGGCTTTGAATTTATAAATGATATAAGAGAAGGCAGGATCCCGCGTGAGTATTTTTCTGCAATTGAAGAGGGTATTGTTTCCGCTCTTGAATCGGGGACTCTCGGAGGGTTTCCTGTGGTTGACATTAAGGTAACCTTGGTAGACGGTTCATATCATGAAGTGGATTCATCGGATATTGCTTTTAAAATGGCAGCATCAATAGCAACTAAAGATGCATTAGCAAAAGCTTCTCCGGCTTTATTGGAACCAATAATGAGATTAGAAGTAATTACAGCTGAAGAATATTTGGGGGATGTTTTAGCAGATATAAATTCACGCCGTGGAAGGATAGAAAACATGACTGTAAGTAAAAAGATTCATACTGTTGATGGATTTGTACCGCTGGCTGCAATGTTCGGATATTCATCATCACTTCGTTCTTTATCACAGGGCAGGGCAACTTATACAATGGAACCGGCATATTACGAGCAAGTTTCCGAGAAACTTGCCAAAGAAATATTAGGAGTGGTATAAGACATCAGGATGTCTGATTACACAGATTTCCAAAGGTTTTTTTCTAATCGGTGCCCGCCACTGAGTTGTTGGCGGGTAAATAATCGATGTTAAAAATCAGTGTAATCAAATATAATTTAGATTATATTGGAGGGTTATTATGGCGAAGCAAAAATTTGAGAGGAAAAAACCGCATGTTAATGTAGGTACAATCGGACATGTTGACCATGGTAAAACTACTTTAACAGCGGCAATAACAAAAGTTTTAGAGAAAAAGGGTTTGTCGAAATTTATAAGTTATGACGAAGTTGCAAAAGCGTCCGAATCACAGGGCCGTCGTGACGAAACAAAAATTTTGACAATTGCAATTAGCCATGTGGAATATGAGACAAGCAAGAGACACTATGCACATATCGATTGTCCTGGTCATGCCGACTATATTAAGAACATGATTACTGGTGCAGCTCAGATGGATGGTGCAATTCTTGTCGTTTCTGCAGCTGACGGTCCGATGCCGCAGACAAGAGAACACATTTTGCTTGCATATCAGGTGAATGTTCCTTACATAGTAGTTTATCTTAATAAAGTTGATGTTGTTGATGATAAGGAACTTGTTGATTTGGTTGAATTAGAAATAAGAGAATTGTTGAATAAATATAAATTTCCGGGAGATAAGACACCGATTATCAGAGGCAGTGCATTAAAAGCAATGCAAGGTGATGAAAGTGAAATTGGAGAACCGTCAATTTGGAAATTAATGGATGCAATCGATGCAACTATACCGGATCCCAAGAGAGAAACTGAAAAGCCTTTCTTGATGAGTGTTGAGGATGTATTCACAATCACGGGCCGCGGAACAGTTGCAACCGGCAGGATTGAACGCGGAAAAGTTAGAACCGGTGATGCGGTTGAATTAGTAGGTATTCAGGAAACCAGAAAATCAGTCGTAACCAGTGTTGAAATGTTCAGAAAAATATTAGACGAAGCACAGGCAGGTGATAACGTCGGTGTACTTCTGAGAGGTGTAGAAAAAGAACAAATTGAAAGAGGACAGGTTATATCTGCTCCCGGTTCAATCACACCTCACAAGAAATTCAAGGGTCAGGTATATATACTTACAAAAGAAGAAGGCGGAAGACATACTCCGTTTTTCAATGGATATCGTCCGCAGTTTTATTTCAGGACAACAGATGTAACCGGCACAATGAATTTACCGAAAGGCGTTGAAATGGTTATGCCGGGTGACAATGTGGAAGTTGTCGGTGAGTTGTTAACTCCAATAGCTATGGAAAAGGAATTAAGATTTGCTATAAGAGAAGGTGGACATACAGTAGGAGCAGGTGTAATATCCGAAATTATTGAGTAATAAATAATATGGCAAAAACGGAACAATTATCACAATCACAGAGAATAAGAATTAAACTTCAGGCGTATGATCATAAAATGCTTGACCAGTCCTTATCTGAGATAGTTCAGACGGCAAAACGCACAGGTGCGTCTATATCAGGACCAGTTCTCTTACCCACAAGAATAAAAAAATATACGGTTCTTCGTTCACCGCATACTGACAAAAAATCAAGAGAACAGTTTGAAATGAGGATACACAAACGTTTAATCGATATTTTACAACCTACACCACAAACAGTTGATGCTCTTATGAAACTTGATTTACCTGCTGGTGTGGATGTAGAGATAAAAGCATAATAAAGGCAAGTTTGAAGTTATAAGTAAAAATAAAAATAACTTCAACTGTATCTCGAAATATGAAATCTATAATTGGAACTAAGATTGGAATGACGCAGATATTTTCTGATAAAGGGGAAGCAATCCCGGTAACCGTTGTTTCTGCAGGTCCTTGTATAGTTATTCAGAAAAAAACTACAAAGACAGATGGATACAACGCTATTCAGGTTGGGTATAATCCGATAGACGAGAAAAAAATTAACAAAGCGCAAGTCGGACATTTTAGAAAAATGGGTACTGGTTTTTTTTCTCAGCTTATGGATTTCAGAGTGGATAATCCTGATGATTATCAGGTTGGTCAGGAAATAAAAGCGGATGTATTTGCACCGGGTGATTTTGTAGATGTTACCGGAATATCAAAAGGACACGGTTTTCAAGGTGTAATAAAAAGACATGGTTTTGGCGGTGGTCCTACTTCTCACGGACAATCGGACAAACAACGGCATCCCGGCGCAATTGGTCCCCAAAGACCTCAAAAAACCAGAAAGGGTCTTAGAATGGCCGGAAGAATGGGCGGAGTAGCAAAGACAATACAGAAGGTAGAGGTTGTAAAAATAATACCTGAAAAGAATATTTTATTAATAAGAGGCGGTGTACCGGGCGCAAAAAATACACAAATTATAGTTTCAAAAACTGTAAAAAAATATAATCCAAAAGTAATCATAGAGACAAAAAAAGATGCGAAGAAAGAAGTTAAGAAAAAGAAGTAAAAAATCCCGAATAGAAGCGTTTAGGTATCATTATGGAAGTAAATATTTATAATATTAAAGGTGAAAAGACAGGTAAAATGCCGTTGCCTGAGAATGTATTTGAAGCAAAAATAAATACACCGCTTATACATGAAGTAGTTAATTGGTATCTTGCAAATAGACGACAAGGCACACATGCCGCAAAAACTCGTGCTGAAGTATCGGGTTCGGGTAAAAAGCCATGGAAACAAAAAGGTACCGGGCGTGCAAGAGCCGGTAGCATTCGTTCACCGCTTTGGAGACATGGTGGAGTTATTTTTGCTAAAAAGCCGAGAGAATTTTCATATTCCATACCTAAGAAAAAAATAAAACTTGCACTATTGTCTTCACTATCGGCAAAAGCAAAAGACGGTGTCATGCTCGTACTTGAAGAACTAAAAATTGAACAACCAAAAACAAGAGAAGTATATAAAATTCTTAAAAATTTAAAGATAGATAACAAGACGCTATTGATATCAAAAAGAGATAAAACACTTAATATAGCGTCGAGAAATATCGCAACCCTTAATGTTAAAGATGTTACGGATTTAACCGCATACGATGTAATAGATGCAGACAGAATTATTTTTACAAAGGAGTCACTTGAGAGATGCTCAATGCTTTCAATATAATCAAGAAGCCTCTCATAACTGAAAAAGCGACTTTTCTAAAAGAAAAGGAAGGTAAATTTGTTTTTTTAGTTGATAGAAAGGCAAACAAGAATCAGATAAAAAAAGCAATCAAAGATTTATTCAATGTTGATGTTGTTAATGTTCATACTTCTATGATGTCAAATAAATTAAGAAGAGTAGGTGTAAATATCGGTTATCGGACTTCTTATAAAAAAGCTATCGTTAAAATAAAAAAAGGGCAGACGATTAAAATGGTAGAAGGAGTATAACCCGCCACTGAGTTGTTGGCGGGTCCGCCAAAGTCGTAGTGGCGGAAAGATTGGAATTTTAATATCATGGGAATTAAAACATACGTACCATACACGCCGTCAAGGCGGTTTATAACAAGCGATGATTTTAAGGATATAACAAAAAAAACTCCTGAAAAATCCTTATTAGTACCGATAAAGAAAACCGGTGGAAGAAATAATACGGGGCATATAACGGTTCGCCATCACGGTGGCGGTAACAAACAAATGTATCGTATTATTGATTTCAAGAGAAATAAGTATAATATAAAAGCGGAAGTATTAGGAATAGAATACGACCCAAACCGCTCGTCAAGAATTGCACTGGTAAAATATACGGATGGTGAAAAAAGATATATAATATGTCCTTTAGGTTTAAAAGTAGGCGATACCGTTGAAAGCGGAGAAAATGTAGACATAAAAATTGGTAATGCTCTTCCGCTTTCCGCCATACCTTTAGGAACACAAATAAACAATATAGAACTGGTTCCGGGATTGGGTTCAAAGCTTGTTCGTTCAGCAGGTGGTGTAGCACAAATCATGTCCAAAGAAGGCGATTTTGCAAATGTTAAAATGCCTTCCGGAGAAATTAGAAGATTACCGCTTAAGTGTTATGCGACTATTGGACAGGTCGGAAATTTGGATCATGAAAATGTTACAATAGGTAATGCAGGAAGAAACAGGCATCGCGGCATAAGACCTACAGTCCGCGGTACAGCGATGAATTCAGTTGATCATCCGCATGGCGGTGGAAGAGGTAAATCAAAGGGACATAATCACCCTCGTTCGCCGTGGAACCAACCTACAAAAGGTTATAAAACAAGAAATAAAAAGAAATGGACTGATATGTATATAGTAAATAGAAGGCCGAAGGGAGTAAGATAAAAAAGGCAGAACACAGAATACAGTACACAGGATACAGCAAAGAAAAATTGAGGAATTGAAATTATGAGTAGGTCAACAAAAAAAGGACCATTTATTGACGAAAAGCTTTTAAAAAAAGTTGAAAAAATGAATTCATCCGGACAGAGAAGCATAATAAAAACATGGGCACGCGCTTCGGTTATTCCACCGGAATTTGTAGGACATACATTTGGAGTTCATAACGGCAGGAAGTTTATATCAGTTTATATTACTGAAAACATGGTTGGGCACCGTTTGGGCGAATTTTCACCGACGAGATTTTTCAGAGGCCATGGTGCTGCCCATACCAAAGAAGCACTGGAGAAGACATAATTTTTATTAGTGTCCGTTGAAAAAGTCATCAACAGACACTGATTACACAGATTTTTTGAAACGATTACACAGATAATCATTAGGATTTAATAGTTATAGTTTTTGTAAATTTTACAAGGAGCTAATTAAGGTATAAAGTATGGAAGCAATAGCGATATCAAAATTTGGCAGATATTCATTTAGAAAGGTCGGACAAATACTGAAGCTTATTAAGGGTAAAAGAGTTTCAGATGCGTTAACTTTGCTTGCATTTACTAAGAAAAGTCAGACACTATATATTGAAAAGACCTTGAAATCAGCAACTGCAAATTGTGGCAGAATAAAAAATCCGGAATCAGTGTTTATCATAAAAGCTTTTGTAACTATGGGACCTCCTATTAAAAGGATGCGACCCGGTGCTCAGGGTAGGGGTAATCCGTATAAAAGAAAAACATGCCATCTAACTATAGTAGTCGGAGATAAAAAGAAATAACATCCTAAAAAGAAAAGGATGTTGATTACACGGATTAAAAGGCAGATTACACAGATATTGTTGATTTGCAATCAGTGCCCGCCACTAAAACGTTGGCGGGTAAATAATCGATATTAAAAATCTGTGTAATCATAATACAAGCTGTATTAGGATTTAACTATGGGACAAAAGATTCATCCAAAAGGGATAAGGTTAGGATATGTTGCGGACTGGGATTCAAAATGGTTTTCACGTCGTAACATGGCCGATTTTATAGAAGAAGACTTTAGAATCAGAAAATTTGTTAAAGAACGGCTTAAATTTGCCTCTGTATCTAAAATTACAATAGAAAGAGCCGGAAAATATCTTAAGGTAAATATTTTTTCTGCACGTCCCGGGCTTGTAATAGGTAAAAGAGGGGCGGATGTGGAAGGTTTAAGAAAAGAAATCGAAGAAATTTCTGATAAGAAAACAATTGTTAATATAATGGAAATAAAGTCACCGGAAACAAATGCTCAACTTGTTGCCGAAGCCATTGCTTTTCAACTTGAAAAAAAAGGATCGCATAGAAGAGCAATGAAGAAGGCAATTGAAAAAGCAATGGAACATGGTGCGCTTGGTATAAAGGTTATGGTTGCGGGTCGTATAGGTGGTAATGAAATAGCCAGAACTGAATGGCTTAAAGAGGGAAGAATACCGCTTCAAACTTTTAGAGCTGATATTGATTATGGGTTTGCAGAAGCGCTTACGACTATGGGTTTACTTGGTGTTAAAGTTTGGATTTTCAAAAAAGAACTCTATAGAAAAACAGAAAAAGAAATGATAGAAGAGGCTCGTCTTGTAGAAAAACCCGAGGAAGTTGAAGTAAAAGATGAAAAGCCGCCTTTAGAAGAAATAATAAAAGAAGAAGAGGAAGATAATGTTATCACCGAAGAGAGTAAAATATAGAAAAATGCAGCGGGGCAGGATGAAGGGAAATGCATCCGGTGGCACCGAGGTAAGTTTTGGCGAATATGGTCTTATGGCGTTGGGTAGGGTATGGATTACTGCGCAACAGATAGAAGCATCAAGAATAGCGCTTACACGAGCTATTAAAAAGAGCGGTAAAGTCTGGATACGAATATTTCCTGATAAGCCGTTTACAAAGAAACCCGCAGAAACGCGTATGGGAAAAGGTAAAGGCCTTCCTGAATCTTGGGTTGCGGTTGTTAAACCCGGAAGAGTCATGTTTGAAGTTTCAGGCTTAAATAAGGAAGAAGCAAAAGTAGCATTTAAACTAGTTGCACATAAGCTTCCTATAAGGACGAAATTTTTAGAAAGAGGACAATAAGTAAGGATTAGCGTATAGGGGATAGCGGATAGTAAAACCTAATACCTAATATTATATGGCGAAAGAAAAAAAAGAAATAAATATCAAGGAACTTACAGATACGGAACTAAAATCTAAACTTCTTGAAGCGAGAGAAAAATTGTTCAAGTTAAAGTTTTCTCATAAATCTACACCGCTTAAGAATCCGCTGGAAATAAGAATAATCAGAAAACAAATTGCGAAGATTTTAACGATATTAAAAGAAAAAGAATTAAATTTAGTAAAAAAATAATAGGATGAGATATGAAAAGAATAAAAACAGCCGTAGTTATTTCCGATAAAATGAACAAAACCAGAATAGTGAGGGTTGAGTGGACGATACGATCGCCACTATATGGGAAATTTGTAAAAAGAAATACAAAATATTATGTTCACGATGAAAAGAATTCAACCCATGTCGGAGATAAAGTTAAAATAATAGAAACTAGACCGATTTCAAATAAAAAAAGATGGAAAATATATAAAGAAACAAAGAAAGAGTTATAGCGTTATAGGGTTATAGAGTTTTAGGGTTAAGGATTTTAACGCTAAAACGCTATGAACTCTACAAACTCTAAAACTCGTAAGGTGCTAATATGATTCAGGAACGTTCAATAATAACAGTAGCGGATAACACGGGCGCAACTAAAATAAGATGTTTTCGTATGCTGGGTGGAAGCTACAGAAAATATGCATCTTTAGGAGATATAATAATAGCATCGGTCTTTTCTTCTCTTCCGACCGCAACAATAAAAAAAGGTGAAAAGGTACGTGCGGTTATTGTTAGATGTGTAAAGGAAGTGAGAAGAATTGACGGTAGTTATATAAAATTTGATGACAATGCAGCGGTTATAATAAACGAAGAAAACGAACCAAGGGGAACCAGAATATTCGGGCCTGTTGCCAGAGAGCTTAGAGAAAAGAATTTTTTAAAAATTATATCACTGGCTCCCGAAGTAATATAATGATTATTGAATCTTTCAATAATCATTGATTAATTGATTTAGAGAAAAGATTACACAGATATGAATATAAAAAAGAAAGACAAAGTTGTTATTTTATCGGGCAAAGATAAAGGGAAACGCGGAGAAGTATTGAAAATATTTATTGATAATAATACCGCTATTGTTTCAAAAGTCAATTTTGTTAAAAGACATACAAAACCGACACAAACTGATCCCGGTGGTATAAGAGAAAAGGAATCGCCGTTATCCGTATCAAAATTGATGTTAGTTTGTCCGAAGTGTGACAAGGCAATGCGTCCAAAATGGGAAATTCTCCAGGATGGCACTAAGAGTCGGATATGCAGAAAGTGCGGCGAAATGATTGTGTAGCAACCCGCTTGTAGTGTTGTATATATCGGGTTATTAAGTGAATTAAAGTAGCAAGCATTATTGGCGACATTACTATACGGGACAAGGTCTATTATGGCAAGGTTAAAAGAAGTATATTATAAAGTTGTATTATCAGAATTAAAAGAGAAAATGAAATATAAGAATATTCATCAAGTTCCTAAACTTGAGAAGATTGTTATTAATATGGGTGTATCGGATGCAAGGGAAAACCCGAAGGCTATGGACATAGCTGCTTCGGAACTTGCCGCGATTACGGGACAAAAGCCTCTCTTAAGAAGATCCAAAAAATCAATATCAGCTTTTAAATTAAGAGAGGGAATGCCAATCGGGCTTAAAGTTACTCTTAGAAGAAATAGGATGTATGAATTTTTTGATAAGTTGGTAAGCATTGCAATACCAAGAATAAGAGATTTCAGAGGACTTGACGACTCTAAATTTGATGGTAGAGGAAATTATAATTTAGGATTAATTGAGCAATACATATTTCCCGAGATTGTGCTTGATAAATCGGACAAAGCGAGAGGAATGAATATAAGCATAGTTACAACAGCAAAAAGTGATTCCGACGCTAAGGAGTTGTTAGGAATGTTGGGAATGCCGTTTAGGAGTAAATAAAGCGTATGGCTAAAAAATGTTTAATTATAAAACAGCGAAAAGCTCCAAAATATGCTACGAAAAGATACAATAGATGTCGTATCTGTGGACGACCTCGTGGGTATTTGAGGGATTTTGGATTGTGTAGAATCTGCTTCAGAAGTTTTGCACATAAAGGATTAATTCCTGGAGTTACCAAATCAAGTTGGTAAAATTAGAGGATAGTTTTACTAAATTGCCAATATTTTATTTTTGAGGTTATTATGATTACCGATCCAATTTCAGATTTATTGTGTCAAATAAAGAATGCCTCTTCTAAATTTAAAGAAAAAGTTGACGTTCCCGCTTCTAATCTTAAAGAAGAAATTGTAAAAGTTTTAAAAGAGGAAGGATACATATCAAACTATAAAAGATTGGATGACAAGAAACAGGGTATTTTAAGAATCTTTTTGAAATATACACAGGATAAACGCGCAATGATTACTGATATAAAAAGAGTATCTAAACCATCTATCAGGATATACAAAAAGTCGGAAAAGCTTCCGCGTGTATTAAGAGGAATAGGTATTGCAATAATATCAACATCACGTGGTTTAATGACTGATGCAAAAGCAAGGGAAGAACATCTTGGCGGCGAAGTGCTTTGTTATGTGTGGTAGAAATAATTAAGAATCGTGCGATGGTGCGATAGCGGGATAGTGCGGTTGTATCTGCAGAGCAAAGCTCTGCTGATTTAGAGAAAAAGTGTAGGGATGTATTTAATATGAGTAGGATAGGCAATAAACCAATACCAATACCAAACAACGTAAAAATTAATCTGGCAGGTAATGAAGTATCTGTTACAGGACCGGCAGGAAACCTGAAAAGAAGTTTTCCTCCTGTTGTCAGTTTTTCAATTGAAAATAATTCATTGATTGTAAAGAGAAAATCTGAAGAATACAAGGCATTACATGGTACGGCACGAGCAATTATTAATAATATGGTTATAGGTGTAAGCAATCTTTTTGAAAAAAAACTTGAGATTCAGGGCGTGGGATATAAGGCACAATTAACCGGAAAAAAGCTTACTATACAAGCAGGATATTCGCACCCGATAGAATTTGATATTCCAGCAGATATTAATATAGAGGTCGATCCTAAGGGTTTAATAATTACCTTAAAATCTGTAGATAAGGAAAAACTCGGATTAATAGCGTCTAAAATAAGATTAAGCAAAGAACCTGATGCATATAAAGGAAAAGGAATAAGATATGCCGGCGAATATATCAAGAAAAAACCCGGTAAGGCGGCAATTGGAGTAGGTGGTATAGGTGCAGCGGGTGCAGTCGCGAAAAAATAGTAGAATTTTATGTTATTAGAAAAAGAAAAGTCATTATTAAGAAGAAGAGAAAGAATAAGAAAGAAAATATTCGGAACTGCGGATAAACCTCGTTTATCTTTTTGCAAAACAAACAAGTATATTTACGCACAATTTATTGACGATTTGAATAATAAAACGATATTATCCTTATCTTCTAAAGTTTTGAAATTAAAAAATATGTCAAGTAAAAAAGCAGCAACTATCCTAGGTGAAGAAGTCGGAAAAAAAGCTGTAGCAGTAGGTATAAAACAAGTTGTGTTTGATAGGGGCGGCAATTTGTATCATGGAAAAGTAAGGGCATTTGCGGATGCAGTCAGAGCAAGTGGAGTAAAATTTTAAGGAAATAATCAAGTATGGAATTAAAAAAAGAAACAGTTGTGTCTATAGGCAGGGTAACGAAAGTTGTAAAAGGCGGCAAACGTTTTTCATTTAACGCTCTTGTTGTTGTTGGAGACGGAAATGGTACGGTTGGTGTCGGATTAGGCAAGGCAAATGAAGTACAATCAGCTATTAAAAAAGGTAGCGCATCTGCCTCAAAAAATGTTATAAAAATAATGTTAAAAAATACGACCATTCCACATGAGGTAATTGGTGCTTTCGGTGCAGGCAGGGTTCTATTGAGACCGGCTTCAGAAGGCACCGGTCTTATAGCAGGTGGAGCGGTTAGAGCGGTATTGGATGTTTGTGGTGTAAAAGATATACTTACGAAATCATTAAGGTCATCAAATCCGTTCAATGTTGTTTATGCGACAATAGACGGGCTAAAACAATTGCGGTTAAAAGAAGATGTCGAAAAATTAAAAGGTAAGAAGATTAGCTAAAAATATATGAAAATATCAGATTTAAAACCTGCAAGCGGTTCTAAGCATAGAAGGAAAATAGTCGGTCGCGGACGTGGTTCAGGGCATGGCGGTTCTGCAACTAAAGGTATGAAGGGACAAAATTCTCGTTCTGGAGGGGGTACAAGACCCGGTTTTGAAGGTGGACAAATGCCTCTTATGCGACGTATTCCTAAACGGGGATTCACAAATATTTTTAAAAAAGAGTATGAAATAGTCAATTTAAAAACGATAGAAGAGAGATTTGAATCTAATTCAGAAGTAAATAGAGCAAGTCTAATTGAAAAAGGTTTAATAAAAAACAATCTTCCAATCAAAATATTAGGAGACGGCAACATTAACAAACCTTTAAAAATAACAGCGAGCAAATTTTCTAAAAGTGCAATTGAAAAAATAAAAAAAGTTGGCGGCGAAGCAATAACAATAAGTAACACAAAAAGTTCATAGAGTTCATTGAGTTTGTAGAGTTAAAAATCCAGAATTACCCAAACTCTAGAACCCTAAAACGCTATAACCCTATAACGAGTTTCAAATATTATGATTGAATCTTTTGGCGATATATTTAAAGTACCTGAACTAAAAAAAAGGATTTTTTTTACTGTTATTGTAATGATTGCTTATAGAATTGGTGTTGCTGTACCTGTTCCAGGAATAGATATAGCAGCATTTAAAGCCTTTTTTGCAGCCCAAAGTAATACTCTTTTTGGGTTTATGGATATGTTTTCCGGCGGCGCTCTTTCCCGTCTTTCAATATTTACATTGGGAATAATGCCGTATATTAATGCCTCAATCATATTTTCGCTTTTACAAGCAACAATTCCATATCTTGAAAAACTTTCAAAGGAAGGCGAAACCGGGCGCAAGAAAATCACTCAGTGGACCAGATACGCCACTTTGCTTCTTGCGGCCATACAAGCAATCGGCTTGACTCTTTTTATGATAGTGCCTATGAAGGCACCTGATGGAAGTTCAGTTGTTGCTAATCCGGGATTCACATTTGTTTTTACAACTGTGCTTACCATGGTTACAGGTACTATGTTCATAATGTGGATGGGTGAACAATTAACAGAAAACGGTATTGGTAACGGAATATCTTTAATAATTTTTGCAGGTATTGTTGATCGTTTACCTTCAGCGGTTAAAAACTTGTTCATTCTGATAAAAACTCATGAAATGTCGCTTTTTACCGGCATTTTAATTATTGCAATGGTATTTTTAATAACTGCGATAGTGGTATGGGTTGAAACAGGTCAGCGCAAGATTCCTGTACAATATGCGAAGCGTATTGTAGGAAGAAAAATGTATGGCGGACAAGCTACGTTCTTACCTATAAAAGTAGATCAATCTGGAGTAATCGCGGTAATATTTGCAGTTTCTTTAATGTCTGTTCCGATGACTCTTGCACAGTTTTCAGGAAAATCAGAATTTATACAGAAATTTGTTGAGTGGTGGATGAGAGGTAATATCCTATATGAAGTAATGTATGCTGCATTAATAATATTCTTTTGTTATTTTTATAATGCTATTACATTAAATCCAAAAGACATAGCTGAAAATATGAAAAAATGGGGTGGTTTTATTCCTGGGATAAGACCCGGTGAACCGACCGAAAGTTATATTAAATGGATTTTAGCAAGGATTACACTAGGTGGGGCGTTGTTTGTTACTTTCATTGCTATACTGCCGGATTATTTAAGAAAATTTGTAAATGTTCCTTTCTTTTTTGGTGGTACCGCACTTTTAATTGTTGTCGGAGTTGCACTTGATACAATAAGCCAGGTAGAATCCCATTTAATAATGAGACATTATGACGGCTTCTTGAAGAAGGGCAGGATTAAAGGTCGTTGGTTTAATGTAAAGTAAGACACTGTTAGAAAATGAAGCAACAACGTTTTCGTACGGGATGAGAAAACTATGAATATAATATTATTTGGTGCACCCGGTGCCGGCAAAGGAACTCAATCTGAGTTTGTTTCAAAAAGTAAATCCATACCTATTATTTCAACAGGTGATATGTTTAGAGATGCTGTCGCGTCAAAAAGCGAATTAGGTAAAAAAGTGTCAAGCATAATGTCAAAGGGTGCGCTTGTTCCTGATAATATAGTGTTGAAATTAATAGAAGAACGGCTAACAAAGGATGATTGTAAAAACGGATTTTTACTTGACGGTTTTCCAAGAACACTTCCACAAGCTAAAGGTTTAAATGAGCTTTTGGCACGTTTCGGCAAGAAAATAGATAAAGTTATTTCACTTGAAGTAACCGAAGAAAATATTATTAGTAGGCTATCCACCAGAAGAATTTGTAAAAATTGCGGGAAAAAATATAATCTTGATACAATGCCTCCGAAAAAAAAAGATGTATGTGACGACTGTGGCGGAGAATTATTTCAAAGGGAAGATGATACACCTGTAACAATAAAACACAGGCTTTCAGTATATTATATAGAAACACAACCGCTAATAGAATATTATAAGAATCAGAATATTTTACAAGCTGTTGATGGTAACAAATCGGTTAAAGAAATCTCTGATGCGATAGCAGTTTTACTATGATTCATGTAAAATCCGCTATTGAAATTGTTAGTATGCGTAATGCATGCCGGTTAGCGGCAGAAGTTTTAAAAGAAACCGGTAAAAATGTTCAAATCGGAATAACGACAAAAGAACTTGAAAATATAGCTAATAAGAAAATAAAATCTCTTGGTGCAAAATCTGCATTTTTTGGTTATAGAGATTATCCGGGTATAATTTGTACCTCAGTTAATGAAGTTATAATACACGGGATACCGTCATATAGGAAGTTGAATGACGGGGATATAATAGGAATAGATGTAGGTGTTGTTTATGAAGGTTTTTGCGGCGATACTGCAAAAACGTTTGCAGTCGGTAAAATTTCAGAAAATACGGAAAAATTTTTAAAAATCTCAGAATTATCTTTAAATAAAGCTCTTGACAATTGTTTTGCCGGCCAAAGAATAGGTGATGTATCGTCCGTAATACAAAAAACGGCGGAAGAAAACGGTTTTTCGGTTGTTCGTGATTTTGTTGGGCATGGAATTGGCAGAAATCTTCACGAAGATCCTCAAATTCCTAATCGTGGTAAAGCAGGGATAGGCGTAAGAATACCGGAAAGTTGTTGTCTTGCTATTGAAGTAATGATAAATGAAGGTACATGGCAGGTAGAACTTTTATCCGATAATTGGACAGTAATTACTGCGGATAAGAAATTGTCAGCGCATTTCGAGCATACAGTTTTAGTTAAGAAAGGCGGTGTTGAAATACTAACAGTGTGCTGAAATTTAAAAATGAAAGAAGAAAAAATAGAAGTTTTAGGAGTAATAAAAGAAGCGCTACCGTCTGCAATGTTTCGTGTTGAATTGGAGAATGGCCATACCGTATTGGCACGAATCTCTGGTAAAATGAGATTACATTATATACGGTTGCTGCCAGGTGATAAAGTAAAAGTTGAACTTTCACCATATGATTTAACAAGAGGTCGTATTATTTATAGAGAGAGATAGAGGCAAGTTTAAATAAAAAGTTAAAAGTTTCCGCCACTAATACTTTGGTGGACAAGAAAGTCTCAGTGGTGGAAAAATAAGAAAGTAAGGGATAATTTAATATATGAAAGTGAGATCTTCGGTTAAAGTAATTTGTAAAAATTGTAAAATTGTCAGAAGAAAAGGTGTTATTTTTATTATTTGTAAAAATCCAAAACATAAACAAAGACAAGGATAAAGAGTTTTAGAGTTGTTTGAGTTATAGGGTTATAGAGTTTTAAAGTTTTACGGTTAGAATCTTAACGATTTTAACTCAATAAACTCAATGAACCCAACAAACTCTATATCTTAAATATGTGGGAGTAAACAATGGCGCGTATATCAGGTATAGATTTACCAAAAGAAAAAAGAATAGATATAGGTCTTTCTTATATTTATGGAATTGGCAGATTACTCGCAAAGAGAATTCTTGATGAAGCTCAAATTGATCATTCAAAACGTGTAAAAAATCTTACTGAAGCGGAAGTAAGTAAAATTGCCACTATTATTTCTTCCGGTTATAAGGTAGAAGGCGACTTGCGTCGTGAAATAGTAAGTAACATAAAAAGACTTCAGGAAATTGGAACATATAGAGGTATGAGGCATCGTAGAAATCTTCCTGCCCGCGGACAAAGAACAAAAACTAACGCAAGGACAAAAAGAGGTAAGAGAAAAACCGTAGGTGCTGTAAAAGCTGAGGTTAAGAAGGAAAGAGAAACCGGTAAAGCATAAACTTGGAATTTTTGAATATAATTTAATTTCTTGGGGATATTATGGCAGAAGAAAATGCTAAAGAATCAAAAATAGTTAAAGATGAAAAAGAAGTAAACCCAAAAGAGGCAACAAAAACAGGTGAAGTAAAAGCCGAAGAAGGCAAGCCAAAGCCGGTTGCAAAACTGAAGTCTAAGAGAAGACTTGTGGCGTCTAATGGTTCTGTTTATATAAAATCTTCTTTTAACAATACCATTATTACTATCACTGATGATAAAGGTAATGTAATAGGTTGGGCAACTAGCGGTTCGGCAGGTTTCAAAGGTACAAAAAAAGGCACTCCATTCGCAGCACAAATAGCATCAGCAAACTGTGCAAGGAAAGTAGTTGAAATGGGATTGAAACAAGTAGCGGTTTATGTAAGCGGTCCGGGCAGTGGTCGTGAGACTGCCGTACGAGCGCTTCAAGCTTCCGGATTGATGGTTACATCTATCAAGGATGTTACCCCGATACCGCATAATGGATGCAGACCGCCAAAACAAAGGAGGGTATAAAAGGCAAGTAGAAGGTAAAAGGTAGAAGGGTAGAAAGAAATACCTGATTCAAACCTTTAACTTTTTCCGCCATTGAAACTATGGCGGATCCGCCAACGACTTAGTGGCGGAAACTTTTAACTTAATTTAATATGGCACGGTATATAGGACCTAAATGTAGAAGATGTAGAAAAGAAGGTATACCTTTGTTTTTGAAAGGTGGAAAATGTGAAACCATAAAATGTGCAATAGCTAAAAAGAAAGGTGCTCCTGGACCACATAAAAAGCTTTTAAAAAAACCTTCGGAATATTCAACACAGTTGCGTGCTAAACAGCAGGTAAAAAGAATTTATGGTGTAATGGAAAGACAGTTTAGAAGATATTTTGGTAATGCAACTAAGCATAAGGGAATGACAGGTTTTAACTTATTGCTATCTTTAGAAATGCGGTTAGATAATGTTGTTAGAAAACTTGGATATACTAATTCTTTGAATACTGCCCGTCAGTTGGTTTTACATAAACATATAAAAGTTAACGACAGGGTTATTAACATTCCTTCCTATGAAGTAAAAATAAATGACAAGATCGACATTAAAGGTAAAATGAGGGATAACTTATCAGTAAAGAAAAATATTGAAGAAGCAACTAAAAAAGGTATTATTCCTTGGATATCTCTCAGTGTAGAAAATTTAGTCGGTACTGTCATTAGGCAACCGATGCGAGAAGAAATGTCTGTTGCATATGATTCAGAAAGGCCGATAGAACAGCTCATCGTAGAGTTATACAGCAAATAAAAATTATTGTAAAGAGCATTAGAAAAATCATTGATGTTCTTGATTACACAGATTTATAAATACGATTATTTATCCGTTATTGATTCCTTATCCGCCGATGGTTCCTTGTCCGCCGATGGTTCAGTGGCGGAAGTGGCGGAAGTGGTGGGCGCAGAAATTAATAAACATTATATTTCTACATTTTCAATCGGGGCTAATCAGCGTAATTAGTGATTGTTGGGTTTTTCAACAATAATAAATTAATTTGGAGGTTATATAAATGCGACTTCCCGACATAGTAGGACCACAGAAGATTGACAAAAGTGTATCTTCTGACATGACGTACGGTAAGTTTGTTATAGAACCATTTGAGCGAGGGTATGGACACACTATAGGGAACTCACTTCGTCGGATACTTTTATCTTCGCTTGAGGGTGCCGCTATTATAGGCGTAAGAATTAAAGGGGCAACCCACGAATTCGCAACCCTACCAGGAGTTGTTGAAGATGTAATGGGTATGGTGTTAAACCTAAAAAAAGTTAGGTTTAAAATGTATAGTGATGGAATAGAGACATTGAAAATATCTGTCTCAAAAGGTGGTGAAGTAAAAGCGTCAGCCATTGAATCGAATGCTAACGTTGATGTAATTAATAAAGATCAGATTATAGCGACGCTTGAATCTGGCGGTTCACTTGAAATGGAGATAGATATTACCAGAGGCAGAGGATATTCCCCGAGTGAAAAAAATAAAAAAGCAGCACAATCTGCCGGTACGATACTGGTAGACGCTGTTTTCACGCCCGTAAGGAAAGTATATTACGAAGTTGAAAATACACGTGTCGGGCAGGAAACAGATTATGATCGTTTAATACTTGAAGTATGGACAGACGGTTCAATAAATCCCGAAGACGCGGTTGCTTATTCAGCAAAACTCTTAAAAGATTCTGTAAATATTTTTATTAATTTTGAAGAAGAAATAACTGAAAGTAAGGAAAAAGAAGTCGAAAAGTCGGATGATAAAGCACCTTCCAGTATTTTAGAACAGTCGGTTGAAATCATAGAGCTTTCTATCAGAGCATCAAATTGTCTTAAGATAGCAAAGATTAAAAAAATAGGCGAGTTAACAAAAAAATCCAGGGAAGAACTCCTTGCATATAAAAATTTTGGAAGAAAATCTTTAGAAGAAATAGAAATGAAACTTAAGGAACTGGGTGTAACACTCAAAGAGACTGCTTAATAATCAGTGGAGTAAATAATGAAATACAGTAAAAACCGGAAATTAGGAAGGGAAACTCAACATCGTTTTTCGACATTAAGGAGTTTATCAACATCGTTAATTGAAAATGAATCCATAAAAACTACTTTGCCGAAAGCAAAAGAATTGGTAAAATATGTTTCAAAAATCATTACTAAAGCTAAAAGGGGCGATTTATCTAGCAGGCGAATGGTTTTAAAAGACATAAAATCTTCTTTAGCGATATCCAAATTGTTTGGTCCGTTATCAGATAGATTCAAAGACAGGCCCGGGGGATACACACGTATTTATAAATTGGGTCGCCGCATTTCTGATGGCAGTGAAATGGCAATTGTAAAATTTGTGGAATAAGATAAAACATCATCGAGAAATAATAATTCTGTCAAAACCATTTAAATACTGAGTTAAATATGTTCGATTTCTTATTTTCGTTGTTTTCCAATGACATGGGTATTGACCTTGGTACCGCTACAACTCTTGTTTATGTAAAAGGGCAAGGCATTGTTTTAAGGGAACCTTCAGTTGTTGCGTATGATAAAGATACTCAGGAAATAAAAGCGATCGGAGAAGAAGCCAAGAGAATGGTTGGCAAAACACCGGCGTCAATAGAGGCAATTAGGCCATTAAGAAACGGTGTAATTGCAGATTTTGATATTACCGAAAAAATGATTCGGTATTTCATAAAAAAAGTTCATACTCGCAAGACGCTTCTTCATCCTAGAATCGTTATTGGCATTCCATCCGGAATTACTGAAGTTGAGCGAAGAGCGGTAAGGGAAGCAGCGGAACAGGCAGGCGCCAGGGAAGTCTATTTAATTGAAGAACCCATGGCGGCGGCAATAGGTGCGGGTCTTCCCATACATGAACCGACCGGTAATATGATTATAGATATTGGTGGTGGCACGACAGAAGCTGCCGTGATATCATTGGGTGGAATGGTTATATCCAAATCAATTCCAATTGCGGGTGATGAAATGGACGAGGCGATAGTAACTCATTTCAAAAAAAATCATAATCTTGCAATCGGTTATAGAACAGCAGAGGAAATAAAAATAAAAATTGGTTCGGTGTTCACTTTGCAAAAAGAAGAATCTTTAGACGTTAAAGGTCTGGATTTGGCGCAAGGTCTTCCGAGAACGATAAACATTTCAAGTAAAGAGATTAGGACTGCATTAGTCGATACTGTAACTTCTATAGTTGAAATGGTTAAAGGCGTTCTTGAAATAACACCGGCTGAAATCGCAGCGGAATTGGTTGACAGGGGAATTGTTATGGCTGGCGGGGGTTCCTTAATTCGCGGTATGACTGATTTAATCTCGCGGGAGACTCATCTTCCCGTATACTTAGCACAAGATCCTACAACCTGCGTAGTTTTAGGAACTGGTAGATATTTGGAAGAACTTGAAAACATAAGAAAAGCACGTAAACGTCTGGAATAATATCAAACGAATTTCGTGTATAAAAAAAATCCTACAATCTTACTTTCGTTTTATCTCATAATATCAATACTAATTCTAAGTTTCAACGTAAATCCCTCAATAAAAGCGGCAAGGGATTTTTTGTTTTATGTAATTATTTCACCATACTCAAAAATAGATTCTGCTATATTCTCAGTTAACAGATTCGGTAATAACATTAAAGAACTCGTTGATGCTCATCAACAAATATTAGATTTAAAAAATGAAAATAAACAACTCTTAACCGATTTGCTCAAATTAAAAATACTTGAGGTTGAAAATAAGCGATTAACAGAAATATTAAATTATAAGAAGAATCTAAAAAGAAAAATAAACATTGCACGGATAATTGCAAAACCTTCACAACAATATTATAAGTCGTTAATAATTGATAAAGGCATAGATGATAACTTAAAAGAAAACAGGGCAGTATATGGTTATTATAAAAACCATTTTGGTATAATCGGACAATTAATTGACGTAAGTAAAAATACTTCACAGGTATTACTGATTACTAATCGCATATCAAAGATTCCCGGCAGAATAATACCGGCCGGTGTTGACGGGATTATTTTAGGTAATGAAACAAACGAACTTGAAATGGCATGGATACCAATCGATGCTGAAATAAAAATAGGTGATGAAGTTGTATCCTCGTCGGCTTCAGATATATTTCCTTCCGGAATACCTATTGGAATAATCGTATCAATATCACAAAGCGGTCATTTGCCTTTTAAATCAGCGCAAGTAAAACCTACAATTCCTGCATTTCAACTTACGGACGTTTTTATTGAATAATATGAAAAAAATATTTTTCTATTTTGTTTCCATATCTGTAATAATATTTTCAGGAATATTATTTTCAAACACTTCATTATTGGGATTAATATTTATCATATTTATCGGTTTATACAGGGGTTCAGCAACAGGTAGTACAATCGGTTTTTTCTTAGGACTAACTGACGGTATATTCGCATCATCAACCTTTGGAGTATTAAGTTTTTCATATGCTGTCGTTGGATATGTTACAGGTCGTCTTCCGGGAAGAATTGATGAGGAAAATCCGCTTGCCCAAATTATTATTGTCTTTATCGGTGTCATTTTCAGCAAAATAATAAGTATTATATTAGAAATGATATTTACAGGTAATAAAGGTATACTTGGTATTGGTTGGGAATTTATATTTGTAATATTTGTCCCTTTGTTTTTTACAATCTTTAAAAAATGGTGGTTACTATGGTTTGAGAAACTAACCGTAGAACGCTAGAAGAGGCAGAGATCAGCGTAAAGCGTATAGGGGTTAGAGGATAGAAGTTAAGGATTATTTTTGTAATGAACATTTGGGTTATTAAAATCATCCAAGCCGCTATTCGCTTATCTCTATACGCTATTCGCTTGTCTCTGGTTTAAATATGTGGCATGGTGAAAATTTAAGTCATACCGTAGAATCATTTTTTTCCCGTTTGGATTTTTTACGGTTTATAATATTTGTTTTTTTAGGATTCATTCTAAGCAGAATAATAATGTTTCAGATAATCAAAGGAGACCAATATAGAACACTATCCGAAACAAACAGAATAATAATTTATCCACAACCTGCTTCCAGGGGAATAATATATGACAAAAATATGGATACAATTGTTAATAATAAACCTTCATTCACAGTCTTATTTTCAAGACAGACACTTACGGACACGGAAGTCGGAAATGTGATTACAAATGTTTCAAAACATCTTTCAATTCCTACAGAAACACTTCTCAATAAAATAAATTTAAGTACCGGCAAAAATTTTTCACTAATAAAAATAGCCGAAGATATATCCAAAAATCGGGTGTTACAAATAGCTGAAAAAATACCACAGCTTCCCGGGGTAGTCGTCAGAATAGAACCTGTACGCGTTTACAAATGGGGAAATGTCGCAGCTCATATAACAGGTTATGTAAGGGAAGTATCACTTGAAGAGCTGACGCGATTCCCAAATATGAAATCTGGCGATTTAATAGGAAAAGATGGAATTGAAAGAGAATATGATGAAATATTGAGGGGTGTTGATGGTGGAAGTCAAGTTGAAGTTAACGCCCATGGAATACAAAAAAGAATACTGGAAACGGTTAGTGCGATAGACGGGAATTCAATAGTATTAACAATTGATAAAAAAATACAGAATGCACTTGCAAAAAACATGGAAGGTCGTACAGGAGTGGCGATAGCAATTGATCCTTATACGGGTGGTATTTTAGGATTATACTCTTCTCCGAGTTTCGAACCGAACGCTTTTATTTCAAAATCAAGACAAGGGCAAATTAGTTCATATTTAAAATCCAACAAAAAACCGCTTCTTAACCGTGCATTACAATGCCAATACCCGCCGGCTTCTGTCTATAAAATGGTAACGGCATTTGCCGGACTTGAAAACGGAGTAATAAATTCTGAAACAATTATAAATTGTCCAGGTTTTATTGAACTTGGGAAATATAAAAAAAGAGTTAAATGTTGGGCAAAGAACGGGCATGGAAATACTGACATTATAAGAGCCTTAGCGTATTCCTGTGATGTGTTTTTTTATGAATTTAGCATGAAATTGGGTCCCACCAAACTCAAAGATTGGGCTGAAAGATTCGGTTTTGGTAAAAAAACAGGTATTGATCTGCCGTCTGAAGAAAAAGGGCTTATACCGGACAAAACATGGAAAAAGAACAAACTTAATCAGGACTGGTATGACGGGGATACCGTAAACATGTCTATTGGGCAGGGATATATTTGGACAACACCTATGCAGATTGCCCAATACGTTTGTGCAGTCGCAAATAATGGTATTCTATTTAGACCTTTTATAGTTAAAAAAATAATAAACATCAAAGGTGAGACTGTATACGAAAAAAATCCTCAAATAACAAATAAGCTGGATATTAATACATCTAATTATAATCTTGTGAAACAAGGTTTAATTGGTGCTATACATTATGGTACCGGCAAAAATGCCCGTATCAAAGGTTTATCAATTGCGGGAAAAACCGGTACCGCTCAAAATCCTCAAGGAGAAAATCATTCTTGGTTTGTTTGTTATGCACCAGTTGAAAAACCGAAAATAGCATTGGTTGTATTCATTGAGCATGGCGGTTCAGGAAGCACGGTTGCAGCACCTATAACTGGTAAAATGTTGGCTGACATTTTTGACAAACATCCGGAAACAACGGTTGTGAATGAAAAGATTGAAGAAGAACTAGAATAAATAATAGTGGCGAGTAATTGCGTTATTAGGGTTATAGTGTTTTATTATGAAGACGGAAATATTTAGAAAATTTGATTGGATTATATTTATAGATGTAATATTTATTACTCTTATAGGACTGCTATTCATATATTCGGCGCAATTAAGAACCGGTAATCCCATGTTCTTTTTAATAAAACAATCTACCGCATTAGGTCTGGGCATAGCTGCAATGCTAATAATAATAAGTATAAGATATGAGTTATATTCCGAATACACAAATTACTTTTATATTTTTGGCTTAATTTTATTAGTGGCAGTTCTATTTTTTGGTATCAGAGTGCGCGGCGCAAAATCATGGTTTGATTTTGGTAAATTTGCATTTCAACCTTCAGAAATTGTAAAAATAGTATTAATATTATATATTGCAAAATATATCAATAAGAATTACTACCACATGAAAAAATTCTCGAGGTTGTTAACTCCTTTTTTTGCAACTATATTATATATAGGTTTAATATTATTAGAACCGGATTTTTCTTCAGCTATAGTATTCATTCCGATACTATTGGGGATGGTTTACATAGGCGGGGTATCGAAAAAAACAATTAACTTGGTTCTAATATTTTTTATTGTTACATTAGGATTGCCATTTTTGGAAATATTTCTTACTATAAAAATATCCGACACAAGTTTAGTTAACAATTTCAAGTTTATATATATCATCTCTGTAATATTAATTTCTATAGGAATATTGTTATTCATTAAAGCTATACAGTATAAAATAAATAAAAAGGAATATAAAATAATATTTTTAATAATATTATTGGGGCTAATATCTGCTATGACAATTTCCGGTTATTTAAAAGATTATCAAAAAAAACGTATAATTGTATTTTTGGATCCATCACTTGATCCGTTAGGAAGCGGCTATAATATTCTGCAATCAAGAATCGCAATAGGAAGCGGAAAAATCACAGGTCGAGGATTATTTCAGGGCACTCAAACCCAATTAGGTTTCATCCCCGACCAACATACAGACTATATTTTTGCTGTAATAGCAGAGGAAGGCGGTGCAATTGTATCAATATTGGTAATATGTTTATATATTGTATTAATCTGGCGCGGCATCACAATTGCAAGGAATGCGTCAGACAAATTCGGTAGTTTGACCGCAGTAGGCATTGTAATAATGTTTTCATTTTATATAATTCTTAATCTTGGAATGCTTACCGGAATAATGCCGGTTGCTGGTGTACCCCTTCCATTTCTTTCATATGGAGGCAGTTCCCTCATAGTTAATTTTATAGCAATCGGAATTCTAATAAACATACACATAAGAAGATTCGCTTATTAAAAAAGTTATAGAGTTATAGTGTTATAGTGTTTTAGTGTTTTAGAGTTTAAGAATTTTAGAATTTTATCGCTAAAACGCTATGAACTAGATTTATTATGATTGAAAAATATTTATCTTATATAAAAAAACCGACCCAATATATCGGCAGAGAATGGAATTCTATATACAAAAATAATATAGAAAACTCAAAATTGTTGAAATTTTGCTTAGCATTTCCCGATATTTACGAAATAGGGATGTCCAACCTTGGTTTGCAAATAATATATAACATTTTAAATAAAAGAGATGATGTATTTTGTGAAAGAGCTTTTTCACCCGAGCAAGACATGGAGGATATTTTAAAGAAAAATGACTTGCCTTTATTTTCCATAGAAACAAAAACACCATTGAATGAATTTGATATAATTGGTTTTAATATTCAGCACGAATTATGTTATACAAACATATTGAATATCTTAAGTTTGTCAAAAATACCGTTAAAATCAACCGAAAGAAATGAAAAAAATCCTTTAATAATTGCCGGTGGTCCTGCTTGTGTCAATCCACTTCCGATATCTGATTTTATAGATGCATTTGTTATAGGTGACGGTGAAGACATAATAAATACAATTATAGATTTAAAATTAAAAACTAAAAATAAACAGGAATTATTAAAAGAGCTTTCTAAAATAGATTCTATTTATGTGCCGTTATATCACGATGGAAAAAAGATAATAGAAAAAAACATTGTTGATTTAGAAACAGCAGAATATCCTGTAAAATCTGTAGTTCCGTTTATGAATACAACCCAAAACAGGCTCAGTGTTGAAATAATGCGGGGTTGCGCAAGGGGCTGCTCATTTTGCCAGGCATCAAAATTGTATCATCCACGGAGAATTAAAAGCAAAGAAAAAATATTAGAAATAATTGAAAAAGGCATTGCATCAACCGGATATGATGAAATTTCGCTTCTATCTCTATCCACTGCGGACTATCCGCAAATCAACGAGTTAATGGATTCTGTAATGAGAATATGTTTGAAAAAAAGGGTTGCAGTGTCATTACCTTCCTTGAGATGCCATCCGTCTTCGGTTGATTTAGCGACAAAAACACGCACATTTAAAAAAACATCCTTAACTTTTGCGCCCGAAGCTGGAACAGAGCGTCTTAGAAAACACATCGGTAAATTCCTGACTGATGCGGAGATACTGGAAACGGCGGGATACTCTTTCAAATCTGGCTGGCGGTTGATAAAACTATATTTCATGATTGGTCTGCCGACTGAAACAGAAGCAGACATTGAAGGAATTGTTTCATTAGTTAGAAGCATAAAAAAACAAACCCCACAATTAAATTTGAATATATCAATTTCTCCTTTTGTCCCAAAACCGCACACTGTATTTGAGCGGGAAAAGTTTTTTGGATTAAATTATTTTTCCGAAAAGAGGGATTTTCTAAAAAGAAAATTATCTACTGCGGTAAAATTTCATAAACCTGAAATATCAATGCTTGAGGCGATTTTTGCAAGAGGCGACAAAAATCTGAATCCTGTTCTGCTTACCGCTTTTGAGAATGGTTGCAAATTCGACCAATGGAATGAAAAGTTTTTATATCAGAAATGGCTGGATGCTTTTAAGGAAAATAAAATTGAATTAAACGACTATTTGAAGGAAATAGAAAGTTCTAAAGTTTTGCCCTGGAGTTTTATTAAATTGTAATTGACAATACAAAATTATTTATTATAATATTGTTTGTAGGTTAGTTATTTGAAAATATAGGGAGGTCGTGAATCGGCCTGAGAGTTCCGTGTAGTTAACGGGAGACCTTGTTACCGATATTAATCGGTACGTAACCTGATCTGGATAATGCCAGCGGAGGGAGGTGGTGATTTGCAGTTTGTTTTTGTACCCATATGCTGAGGCATATGGTTTTTTATTTTATAAAAGGGGGATAAGAAAATGTTTAAATTTCATCCGGTAAGTGAAGCAAAAATTACTCGTGCTATTACATCAGAGTTTAATTACTGGTTTCAGGAATACATAGAATCAGATGTTGTAATTGTTGGTGGCGGACCTAGTGGTTTAGTTGCTGCATATAATCTATGCAAAGAGGGTAAAAAGACATTGATTATAGAAAGCAATAATTATATAGGTGGCGGATTCTGGATAGGCGGTTATTTAATGAACACGCTTACTTTCAGAGCACCCGGTCAAAAGATATTAGATGAATTACATATTCCTTATAAAAAAGTGGAGGAAGGATTATTTATTGCCGATGGTCCAAGTGCTTGCTCAAAACTTATTTCTGCAACTTGTGATGCCGGTACTAAAATTCTTAATATGACTAAATTTGATGATGTTGTTTACAAAAATGGAAGAGTTTGCGGGGTTGTTATAAACTGGACACCGGTATCTGCACTACCTCGTGCAATTACTTGTGTTGATCCCGTTTCAATAGAATCAAAAGTTGTAATAGATGCGACTGGTCACGATGCTCATGTGTGTAAAAGCTTGGCAAAAAGGGGTTTGATAAAATTATCAGATTTTGGACCAATGGATGTAGAGACATCAGAGGACTTAGTAGTTGAAAAAACGGGTGAAATCTTTCCGGGTTTAATAGTCTGTGGAATGAGTGTTTCTACAGTTTTTGGTGTGCCGAGAATGGGCCCAACATTTTCCGGTATGTTATTCTCAGGTAAAAAAGCAGCTGAAGAAAGCTTAAAAATTCTACAAGAATCAAAAGTAAATAACATAAAAGAGAAGGTTAGTGTAGATTAAGATTTTAAACATAAAAAGAAGAGGAGTATTTCTTAAAAAAACACTCCTTTTAATTTTTACCCCGTTAGAAAATGTATTTTTATAATTACAATAATTTTAACTAACATTTTCTAACGGTTTTTTTTCCTTTTTAGGATTTGTTTTACGACATTGGTAACCATTTTTTTATCGGAAGGGCTTGTATCTTTTAGAAGCCATATTAATTTATCAATTTCGGAATCAATCTTATAAGAATATGTTTTACTGCTTTTAAATAAATCTGAAACCGGTATTTCAAGAACTCTACAAATCAAAAAAAGTGTTTCAATGGAAGGAATACTTTTTCCTCTTTCAATTTGACTTAAAAAACTCCAATCACGCCCTACCTTTTCAGCCAATCCTTCCAGAGTAAGGCCTCTTGTTTTTCTGGCGTTCCTTATTATCTTACCGATATTTTCATATAATTCGTTTAAAATACCCATAGCCATAATTATACTTTTATTTTGTATATAAGTTATTTTAACAACTAATTGTGCATAAAAGTATAATGTAAAAACACAAAGCAATGTATTGACAACAACACCAATATAATGTATAATAATATTATCATGAAAAAAACAATAAGCCGTCAAAAGTGCGATAATACTATTAAAACAAAAAAAATGGTCATAAATTATGGAACAAACGATATAGATACTTTGAAGAAACTTACTTTATTTATGATTGAATTGAAGGATTACAAAAAAGCTATTAATTTATATGATGAAATACTATTTCAGAATCCAAACGATTGGAAGACATGGTTTGGCAAGGCTATAGTTTATTTACATATGGTGAATGAATTATATTCTTTAGATATTGAAGACCAGATATGTTCATATTGTGAAATAATAGGAATAGAATAAATGAAAATAAAAAATCAACAAGAATATTTAACTAAATATATAGATTGCATGAAGAAAGCGATTGAATTGAATTCAGACTTAAAAAATGTATTTGCTTTTCGGATAATACATCTTATGAATATAAAATTCACGGAAAATCCCAATCTTTGCAAATGTGATGTTTATATAAAAATTCTTAAAAATATGGCAAGGATAGAATTGCCTGAAGATTTGGAGAAAGAAAGAGAAGAATTTCTAAAAACAATTATTCAATTAAGAAATAATTATATAAAATGAGTTATTTCTTTGAATTTTTTATATCGTGTTTCAATTTCTGAATCTGTAAGTTTTTTTAATCTTTCCAAAGAAAAATCTTCTACATTAAACGATGCCATAACGCTTCCTTGAATAACCGCTTTTCTTAAATCATCTTCAGTTATATTTTTATTTATTTTTGCAAGATAACCAAAGAAACCGCCTGCGAAAGTATCACCTGCACCGGTTGGATCAAAAACCTCTTCCAGTGGATAGGCAGGTGCGGAAAAAAATCCGTTCTTACAAAACAGCAAAGAACCATGCTCTCCTTTTTTAATAACAACATATTTAAGACCATAATCCAGAATAATTTTACCTGCCTTAATCAAACTTGGTTGTTCGGTAAAAAGCCGTGCCTCACCGTCATTAATAATCAAAATATCTATTTTAGAAAGTAACTTTATTAACGATTGTTTCTTTATTTTTATCCACAAATTCATTGAATCTGCCGCTATTAATTTTGGTTTTTTCATCTGTGACAAAACATCCATCTGCAAATCAGGATCAATATTCGCCAAAAATACATATTCAATATTTTTATAAGATTCCGGAATATCAGGTTTAAACGTTTCAAACACATTAAGACAAGTAGCTAATGTTTTTGCCTCATTCATATCATATTCGTAGAACCCGCTCCATCTGAATGTCTGTCCTTTTACCGTTTTAAGTCCTTCAACATTGATATTTCTGGATTCCAGAAGTTTAACATGTTCTTTCGGGAAATCGTTGCCAACTACCGCTACCAGATTAACATCAGTAAAAAAACTTGCAGAATAAGAAAAATACGTTGCCGAACCGCCGAGAATATCGGTTTTCTCACCAAACGGTGTCTTAATTGAATCCAATGCTACTGAACCAACAACCAAAATAGACATAAAAACTCCTTTTACCTTGCGGTTTAATTTGTTAATGGTGATCGCGAGGAAGAAATTTCTGTAGAACCTCAATCCCGATATATCGGGATTGCAGAGCGACCACAGGGGAGCGTTTCAAAGAAATTTACTTCCGAGCGATTATTGCCCGCGAGAGGATTTGAACCTCCAATCCCTTGCGAGAACAGCGTTCTGAGCGCTGCGCGTATGCCAGTTCCGCCACGCGGGCAATAATCGCAGGACTTATGCCAGTGGAGTTTATCCCGATAAATCGGGACCACGAGGGCAGACATTTTTACGGGACGTATGCTTACATTAATCAATCAGTTACCTAAGACAAGAGACCATCGCTCTTACTTTAAACTTCTAAGAAATTCTTTAAAAGCATTTTATCAAATAACCCAATATTAGTCAATTGTCAAAATAGATAAAATATGATAAAATGACACTGTTGAAGTAGCCCAACAGTGTCACCCTGAAGTCGCTGCGGCGACTGAAGGGTCTCATAAATAGTTGGGATTGAGATTCTTCGTTTCACTCAGAATGACTAATTGCAGATATTTTTAAATGGATTTTTATATATGGATAAAAAAATAATCGCAACTAACAGAAAAGCACGATTTAATTACGAAATACTTGAAACCTACGAAGCAGGAATAGTTCTCACAGGTGGTGAAGTAAAATCCGTCCGTGCAGGGCAGATTGACTTCAAGGATAGCTATGTTACCATTGGAAATGGTAACATTGAAAAAGGTGAGGTATTCTTATATAATATAAACATAACTCCATACAAATATTCCGCCGGTGGTTTTGAAAAAGAATACAATTCTCAGAGACCAAGAAAACTTCTTCTTCATAAAAACGAAATA
>Ga0156821_1061_pt1 | contig 43058 bp, 48 predicted proteins | sample RifOxyD2_FD_112121 | JGI IMG/M metagenome (GOLD analysis project Ga0156821, IMG submission 112121) | Elusimicrobia bacterium RIFOXYD2_FULL_34_30 | reverse complement strand
TTGTTCTTATTCGCTGAAAGACCTATTACGGTACAGTTTTTAAAATTGGATATTACATTAAGCGCGGATTTACCGATTGAACCTGTGGAACCAAGAACAGAAATTTTCATAAATACTTTACTAATGATTTCTACCTAAACCTTCATTCATTGCAATATATCTCGTAACATCGGGGTAATGAACTTAATCCGTAATTTTATAAGCACGTTAGAGAACAAAAAACTTCAGGTAATAATAGTAAACAGGAGCAGCAAAAATAAAACTGTCAAGTTTATCCAACATGCCGCCATGATTTTTAATCAGTTTAGAAGAATCCTTAACCCCAGCTGAACGTTTTATCAAGGATTCCGCTAAATCACCAAATTGCGCAGAAATGCTTACCAGGACTCCAATAAAAAAAATATCTGAGTGATTTAATCCTTTTAAAAAAAATATTTTTGCAATTAAAATAGTTAAAATGGATGCTACTACTGAAGCAATTGAACCTTCAATAGTTTTTTTCGGACTAACGCGTGAAAGGGGATGAACACCATATGCAGTGCCAATAAAATAAGCGACAGAATCAGCAATCCATACGGTTGCAAGCAAGACAATTGTATATTTAAAACCATCCGGCATAATATCCCGTATGAGAATAAAATGACCCGGCAGCCAACCTATATAAATCACACCGAGAAAAGTTATAGCTAAGGACGGTAATGCAGTTCGTATATCAAACCTTATAACTTCATAAATAAATAGTAATAAAACCGATAGAGTAAATACTAAAGATGTAGCTTCATTAGAAATCAAAGAAGCCATTTTTGAACCGTTAAAAAATATGGAAATTACAATAAGTAGTATAACAATATTGCCGAATGTTTTTCTCGGATAGAAACCTATTTTTTCAACCAATGTCCAGAATTCGTACGCAGATAAAAAACAAATAGCACAAATAAAAACAAGAAAAGGAATGAATCCTAAATAAACTGCAACACAAACAACTGGAATTAAAATAACCGATAAAAGAATTCTATTTAACATATATTAAATACCGCCATACCGCCTGTTTCTCCTGTTATATTCCGAAATAGCATCCATTAAGTCCTTCTTTCTAAAATCAGGCCATAATACATTAGTTGTGTAAAATTCCGAATAAGCCGACTGCCATAGCAAAAAATTTGAAATCCTACACTCTCCCGATGTCCTGATAATCAAGTCCGGGCTGGGAAGTCCTGAAGTATAAATATATTTTTCAAATGTATTTTCGTCAACGCTCTTAATATTTAATTTCAAAATTCCATTAATTGCATTAATAATTTCCTGACGTCCGCCATAGTTTAAAGCAATATTCAATATTAAGCCTGTATTATTTGATGTCTCTTTTATTGATGATTTAATTTCTTTAATAACATCCTCAGGCAATTTGGAAATATCACCTATTACTTTTAATTTTACGTTTTTCTTATTTAATTCTTTTATTTTTTTTCTCAAAAATATCTTTAATAACCTGAACAACCCCTTTACTTCTGTTAATGGTCTCGCCCAATTTTCGGTTGAAAATGCATATAAAGTCAGAACTGAAATACCAAGTTCGTTTGAAGCTTTGATAATTTCTTCAACTGATTTAATCCCCTCTCTGTGACCTATTAATCTGGAAAAACCTCTTTTAACCGCCCAACGGCCGTTACCATCCATTATTATTGCTATATGCTTTGGAATAACCATTTAAAAAATCAAGTTAAAAGTTAAAGGTTTAAAGTTAAAATTAAGTCTTTGTTTCTTGGTTTTAATTTTAATTTTAACTTTATATTTATACTTGCCTCTATTCTATTTTTATTTTAATTTTAACTTTATATTTATACTTGCCTCTATTATACTGTCATTATCTCTTTTTCTTTGATTAACAACATTTCATCCAACTTTTTTATATAACTTTCTGTCATTTTCTGTAATTCTTCTTGTAACTTATATTTTTCATCTTCCGTCATTTTTTTATCATTAAAACTTTTCTTTATCAATTCCTGGGAATCCCTTCTCTCATTTCTCATTTCAACTTTATGGTCTTCCGTTATTTTTTTAGCTGTTTTTATTATATCCTTTCTTCGTTCCTCCGTTAGGGCAGGTATGGGAAGCCTTATTACCTTACCATCGTTTTGCGGTGTTATGCCGATGTCTGCTTTAAGTATTGCTTTTTCTATTTCAGGCAATACCCCTTTTTCCCATGGCGTTATAACTATAAGCCGTGGCTCAGGGATGGAAATACTCGCCACCTGATTAACCGGCAAATCAGAATCATAATATCTTACTTTTACAATGTCCAATATTGTCGGAGTGGCACGTCCGGTTTTGAGCATCATCAATTCCAACCTCAAATGCTCCATTGTCTTTTTCATCTTATCTTCTGTCTGTAATAAAATCTGGCCAACCATTTTTCCTCCACTTTCATTATTTAATTAATGTATAAAATTATGCGACAGCGGGACTGTGGGATTGTGCCCGACTGACCTATATAGTGACCTATAGATAGTCACAATTTAGCAATGTATTAAGGAACCTATTGGTTCTCCCGATACAGCTTTTAAAATATTATTCTTTTTACTGAAATCAAAAACGATTATTTTAATTTTATGCTGACGACAAAGCGAAAATGCAGCCATATCCATTACTTTTAAATTTTTACTGATTACTTCATCAAAAGATATTTTTTTAAGAAGTCTTGCATTTTTATTTTTTTTAGGATCATCATCATATACACCCGCGACAGTTGTAGCTTTAAAAATAGCATCTGCTTTTGACTCTACCGCAAAAATAGCGCTTGCTGTATCAGTCGTAAAATGCGGACGCCCTGTGCCGCCGGTCATTATAACTATTTTCTTATTTTTCCATGCAGTTTCTATTTTTTCCAAAGTAAACTGTTCAATAAAATTATTAACATTAAACGGTGCAAATACTTCTGTAGGAATGCCTTTCGCTTTAAATCTCTCACATAAGACCATGCCGTTAATCAGTGTCGCCAATATTCCGATATAATCTGCAGATGTTTTATTAATCTGCGTACCGTCCACGGCACCGCGCCAAATATTTCCGCCTCCAATTATAATCCCTATTGAAACACCTGTTTTATAAACGTTTTTGATTTCTTGAATTATTTTGTCAATAAAAGAAAAATCCAGCCCATCACCATTCTTACCAAGCGATTCACCGGAAAGTTTTATTACAATTCGCTTATATTTCATCTTTAATTATCACTTGAGGAATTAAAAAAACAACACTACAATTTACAGAGATCATCCATCCCGATACTGATTCTATCTTGCCCGCCAGTGTTTTAGTGGATGAAATAGCGGAATAACTATAAAACCCTATAATTCAGTAACGAAGTATACTATGTGTATACTCTGTATACTCTGTATACTCTGTATACTCTGTATACTCTGTATACCTAACAAAGTTTATTAAAATCATTCTTCGCCGACTTTAAATCTTGCAAACCTTTTTACTAAAAGATTTTCACCTATTTTTGCGACTACTTCGGTTATTAAATCCTTAACCTTTTTCTTACCACTTGCGTCTCTTATATACGGCTGTTCTAATAGACATATTCTTTCATAAAATTTATCTAAACGGCCGGTAATTATTTTATCAAGGATTTTTTCGGGTTTACCTTCTTTCAATGCCTGGGCTTTCAATATTTCTTTTTCCTTCTCTAATTCATCTTTAGCAACATTTTCCTTACTTACAACCGTCGGAGATGCCGCTGCAATTTGCATAGCAAGTTCTCTGCCAAGATTCTGGAAATCTTCGGTTTTTGCAACAAAATCCGTTTCACAGTTTATTTCCAGAAGCACACCTAATTTGCTGCCCGGATGAATATAAGAAAATACCATCCCCTCCTTAGTTGTTCTTGTGGCTTTCTTCTGTGCGGTCGCTATACCCTTTTCCCTTAACTTTGCTATCGCTTTTTCTTCGTCACCGCCTGTTTCTATTAGTGCTTGTTTGCAATCCATCATTCCGCAACTGGTTTTTTCTCTTAATCTTGAAACCATTTCACCCGTTATTTTTGTATTTTGTTCCGATTTTACTTCACTCATTTTATTACTCCTTCTTTTTTATAATTCAGCGGATAGCGTTCCGCCAGCTGGCGGAGAGGTTAGCGTATATTGAAAAGAGATAATAAAAATTAAATACTAACCTCTAATCTCTATACGCTCTACGCTAATCTCTGCCTTTTACTGTTTCTCAGGTACATTTTCCTTATTTTCAACGACCTCTTTATTTTCAGCAACTTCAGTCATAGGTATTTCTTCTTCAGACGAATATTTTTCTTCAACGGTAATTTGATGATTATCAGCAGCTTTTACGACTGATTTACCTTCCAAAACAGCATCTGCTACAACGGTTACAAGCAAATTTATAGATTTGATTGCATCATCATTGCCCGGGATACAATAATCTACAACATCGGGGTCACTATTTGTATCACAAATCGCTACAATAGGAATTTTTAATCTGCGGGCTTCATCAACTGCTGTCTTTTCATTGACAGGATCTACAATAAACACCACGCTTGGAATATCCTTCATATTTTTTATGCCCGATAATGATAATTCCAATTTCTTCCATTCTTTGGTAAGCATCGATATTTCTTTTTTAGGCAATTTATCAAACAGCCCATCCGATTTCATTTTCTCAATTTCATTTAGTCTTGCCACATTCTTCCTAATAGTATCAAAATTTGTTAGAGTACCGCCAAGCCATCTTGAAACAATATAATGGGCTCCGCATCGTATCGCCTCATTCTTTACAATTTCCTGTGACTGGTGTTTAGTTCCCACAAAAAGAACAGAACCGTTACTTGATGCAACATCCTTCACAAATTTGCATGCCTTTTTTAGTTCTTTGACTGTTTTTGCAAGATCGATAATATGAACTTTATTTCTATGTCCAAATATAAATTTAGACATTTTTGGATTCCACTGGCTCTTTTGATGTCCAAAGTGGACTCCTGCTTCAAGTAAACTTTTCATTGATACACTACTCATTTTTTACCTCCAATTGCGTTTATATAGTTTTAACGTTCATAGCGTTCATAGAGTTTTAGAGTTTATAACCCTATAACCCTAAAGAGTTATCTTTTTATTATCTCAAAAAATTTAGAAAAAATCAAGTAAAATTTTAAAAAAATACGATTTATCAACATCTTTCTCCTTCCTAAGTATAATACCCTGATTTTTTCGTTTTCGGAAACTATTGACTTGCCTATTACACCAGCAGCTAACCGCACATAAATTAATAATTTATTTTTAGATTTCACCACTTCTTGGATTTTTGATGGAATTGCAACCGGTCTGTAAACATCCCGTCCGCCTAAAAGCCCGCTAAGATATTGGGCAATGTCCCTGCTATCGTTTATTAATACAAGAATCTCGTCACCCGGCAATAACGATTTCGCTTTAAGCGAAGGTCCGTTACCGGATATACATATTACATCTATTGTAAGCGGTTCAGCAACATTTATATTATATTCGTTGAATTCAAGTTCCATTTGCTGTGGCAGGTTTTTATCCGTTATCTTTTTGAATTGTGAAAGATTAAGCTCTTCTAATATAATATCAAAATTTACAGCATGCGTTTTTAATGGTTCCCTTAGAATATCTTCAAGAATATCCGCAACCTCCATAATATTTTTTTCCTTAACCGCTGAGAAAAAACTGCTCTTGTATTCATCAAGCATTTCAGTAACGACTTTTGATTCAATATCAAGAGATATATCCGGAATACTGCCTGAAATCAATCTTGCAGTATATAGTTTCTTTTCATATTCATACCAATTTTGCGATAAGTCAATTTCATAAGTTGTCGGATTATACGTTACCAAAGCTTTTGTCCTTAAATGCTTGTTATGGTTGATATCAACTATTATGGTAAGCATTCCGTAAAGATGAGTGCCAAAAGTATAAAATTTGCTTTTTACTACAACTATATTTTTAAGCAAATCAAATATTTTTGATATTGATTTTGAGATAACATAGTTACATGATTCAAGGGCTAGTATCGCCTGCCCTTCATCGCAACCTGTTTCTTCCATAACTATACGGACACTATCCCTCATAATCTATGCCCTTGGATGAACTTTGTCATATACCTTTTTCATTTTCGTTGCCGTTATGTGCGTATATATCTGCGTTGTTACAATATTCTTGTGTCCCAGCATTTCTTGGACGCTTCTTATATCACAACCGGCATCAAGAAGATGGGTCGCAAAAGTATGTCTTAAAGAATGTGGTGTTATTTTTTTTGTAATCCCTATTTTTCTTAAATATTTCTTAATCATTTTCTGTATCCATCTCGCCGATAACCTTTGCTGACGATAATCAATAAAAAGCGCGGATGAATTGTCTTTTCTTGATTTAATATATTTCCTGATAATATCCAGTGCGGCATCCCCGACAGGCACTAACCGTTGTTTCGAACCTTTTCCGGTAACCTTCAAAACACCTGAAAAAAAATCAACATCTTCACTGTTAAGTCCTGTAAGCTCGGAAATACGTAGACCGGAAGAGTAAAACAATTCAAAAATTGCCCTATCTCTCAATCCAAGGATATTTTTTATGTCGGGAGCGGATAATAAAAGCTTTGTTTCATCAATCGTAAGAAAATCTGGGAGGTGGCTCTCTTTTTTAGGTGCTGATATCAATTCCATAGGTGATGTTTTTAATATTTTGCATTTTACAAGGAATTTATAAAAACCTCTTAATGCAACAATCTTCCTGATTATCGTAGTTTTTTTCTTTGATATATTAAGAATATTTACAAGATAGTCCCTTAATATGTATTTATCCGTATCCTTGATGCCAATTTCTTTATGTGATAGAAAATCATAAAATTGTTTAATATCTCTTCTATACGCCAACTCTGTGTTATTAGAAATATTCTTTTGTATTTTCAAAAACTTTATATAATTCTCTATATTCTCATTCTGTGCTTTGCTCTTTTTGTATTCCATTTTTATCCTCAGAATCCAGGTTTTTCGTTGTTTTGCATTTTGGATAACCGCTGCATGCAAGGAATTTTCCTCTGCGCCCCGATCTTACAACCATACTCATACCGCACTTCGGACACTTTTCGTTGGTAACCTCAGGCACGATTTTATGTCCTTCCTTGTCAATAGACATCGTATTTCTGCATTTCGGGAAATTAGAACATGCCATGAATTTACCGAATCTCCCTTCTCTAATGACCATTATTGAACCGCATTTCTCGCATTTCTCTGTCGTTTCAATCACTTTTTTTACATTTTCCATATTCGCCTTTGCATTATCTAGCGTTTTGGAAAACGGATTATAAAAATCTGTAATCATCTTTATCCATTCAACTTTGCCTTCGGCAATCATATCAAGTTTTTCTTCCATCTCTGCAGTAAAATTAATATCGATTATTTCCGGAAAATATTTTTTCAAAATATCTATTACGGTAAAACTTACATCCTGGGGTATCAATTTCATTTTTTCAATATTTACATATCCCCTGTGTTTTAATGTCGATACTGTCGGAGCATATGTTGAGGGACGTCCTATCCCCCGTTCTTCAAGCGTTTTGATAATTGATGCTTCTGTATATCGCGGAGGCGGTTCCGTAAAATGTTGCTTGGGAACAATGTTTTCGGATTTCACTTTTTCACCGACTATCAAATCTGGCAACATCGTATCTTTCAAATCCTCTGGATATACTTTTAGATAGCCGTCAAACTTCATAGAAGAACCGGTAGAGTGAAACATATAATCCTTTACTTTTATATCCACTGAAACAGCATTCACTATGGCAGACGACATCTGGCTTGCAATAAATCTGAGCCATATCAGTTTATATAGTTTTTGCTCATCCTTTTCCAGACTGAGTGATTCAGGATTTTTAGAAACATCTGTTGGCCTTATCGCTTCATGCGCTTCTTGTGCCGATTTACTTTTTGTTTTATAAAATCTTGTTTTGGGGGGCAGATATTCTTTACCGAAGTTTTTTAAAATATAATCCTTTGCCTGCTTTTGTGCAACTGCAGAAATATCAAGCGAATCCGTTCTCATATAGGTAATAAAACCATTTTCATATAACCTTTGTGCAATTGACATAGTTCTTGCAGAATTAAAGCTGAGTTTATTAATCGCTTCTCTCTGCAACGTTGATGTCATAAAAGGCGGCAGCGGATTCCTGACACGCTCACTTCTATCCACTGAATTCACTATAAATTCGCCGTTATTAATATCTTCAAGGATTGCATTTGCCTCTTTTTCTGTTTTTATGGACGTTACTTTAATATTATATTTCTCGGCAAATAATTCATGGCTTATTGTTGTTTGGTATTTTTTTTCGCTTTTTGAAACCAGTTCCGCATTAAATTTTTCCTGATTTTTTTCAAGCGACACTGATATCGTCCAATATTCCTGCGACTTAAAATCCTTTATTTCATTTTCTCTTTCTACGATTAAACGCAGTGTAACCGACTGTACTCTACCTGCAGAAAGCCCTTTTCTTACATTTTTTCCTAAAAGCGGACTAATCTGATATCCTACTAAACGGTCCAAAATCCTTCTTGATTGTTGAGCATCTACAAGATTCCCGTCCATACTTCTCGGATTCTTTATTGCATCCTCAATTGCCGCCTGAGTAATCTCATGAAATACTATCCTTTTAACCTTCTTTGGATCTACTTTTGCAGATTCAATTATATGCCAGCCGATTGCCTCTCCTTCCCTATCATAATCGGTTGCCACATAAATATCTGATGCCTTGATAATAGCAGACTTTATTTCTTCCATAATTTTTTCTTTACCTGGAAGTATTTTATATGATGGCTTGAAGTTATTTTTAATATTTACACCAAGGTGTTTCTGCGGTAAATCAAATACATGTCCCTTAGATGCGATTACCTTATATTTTTTTTTAAGAAAATTTGTTATCATTTTTGCTTTAGTAGGCGATTCAACAATTACCAATGGATTTTTCATAAATTTTCCTTAATAAAATGATTACTCAGATTATTAACATCGATTACACCGATTAGAACCTAATCCTATAATAAAATCTGTGTAATCTGTTTTCTAATCTATGTAATCAGACATCTTTTCTTTTTTAGGATGTCCTAATTATATTTCTTTATATAGTTTTTGCCGTGTAATTCTGAAATAAAACCGTCCATAACAAGCCCAAGAAGAATAACTGATAATTTTTCAACCTGCATCTCGGTTTTGTCCGCCAATAAATCTATGTGAATCGGCTCATTTCCCATTGATTCCAACACTATCTTTGATTCTTTATTTAAATTTTTATTTTCCTTTAATATCCTGATATTTTTTTGAGTATTTTTTACAAAATTTTTAAGCACATTAATTTCGTTTATTATATCATCAAAAGTTTCAACAAGTTTCGCTCCATTTTTAATTAATTTGTGCGGTCCCTTTGAATATTTTGAATAAATATTACCCGGAACAGCAAAAACATCCTTTCCCTGTTCAACAGCAAATTTCGCTGTAATTAAAGCTCCACTTTTTTCATCAGCTTCAACTACAATGACTCCCATCGAAAGACCGCTTATTAAACGGTTCCGTCTCGGAAAATTTGCTTTGTCGGGTCTGACGTTCATTGCAAACTCAGAAATTAATGCGCCGTTTTCGATTATCTTATCTTCCAATTTTCTATTTTCGGGTGGATAATGATTATTTAATCCGTTTCCTAAAACCGCAATTGTCCGTCCTTTTTCTTCAATACACATTCTATGCGATATGGTATCAATACCTCTCGCTAATCCGCTAACAACGGTAATACCTGCATTAACAAGTTCTTTGGTGATATATTCGCAAATATTCTTTCCGTATGATGTCATCATCCTGGTACCGACTACAGCCATCGCAACCGAATCACTTTTTTCAAAACTTCCTTTTAAATAAATAACAGGCGGATAATCATATATATTCTTTAATGCTTTGGGATACTCGTCCATGAACGAGGCTATAACTTTTACTCCATTTTTCTTTGTTTCTTCTATTTCCTTTTGGATATCTATTTCGCGACATTGATTAGAAATAGATTTGGATACTTTTTCATCTATACCTTCAACAAGCATTAGGTCGTTGTCAGACACCGACAAAACTCTCTCGGCTGTGCCAAAAAACTCCACAAGTTTTCTAAACTTAGAAGGACAATCGTTTAATATTCTATTTAATATAAGCCAAGATTCAAATTCGGTAGACATAAATTTATTTACTTTTGCAGAATACCACGTAGATTGTTTATATCAAAAAATAAAAAAAAGTCAATCCAAGACTTTTACCTGTTTTACAAATCATAATATATACTTATTTTTTATAACGGCCTACGAGCACCCATGAATCTATTTTTATAATATATTTCATTTAAAGAACTTATGGTCACTTTTTTAGCCCCATATGAAGCGTGGATAAATTCATCGTTACCTATATACATCCCGACATGGTTTATTCTTGAACCGCTCAAATATTTTCTGAAAAATACGAGATCGCCGGGCATAAGTTCATCTTTTCCTATTTTTTTACCGATTTTAAACTGAAGTCGCGATGTCCGCGGCAAAACCGTTCCTAATGATTTATAAACAGTCTGGACAAAGTAAGAACAATCAATCCCTTTTTCAGGATCCACACCGCCATATTTATATTTAACCCCCAAAAATTCAAATGCAAAATTTATCAATTCACCGAGAACCTCTTCGGAAATCTCAAGACTTTCTAATTCATCTATATTTGCTTTATTTAAGTTTGTTTCATCCATTAAACTTGAAGAAATATTTTCTTCTGAATACAATTTAGAAACAACAAATTCAGCTTTTTCTTTTTGTTCATACGGACCGACTATAATCCTGAAATTATCACTAAAATCAATCAATGTAGGATAATTACGACTTGCAAGATATATTCTAAAACTAGTAGCGGATTCCTTATCCTTAAAAATACCAGTTTGAATATAATATTGAGAATAAACAATATTCACAAAAGAATGAAGTATAACAACAACCGATAAAACAATTTTTTTCATAATCCTGTGAAACATCACCTCAATAATTCATTATTAAGCCATATCTGTTTTCAACTCGTTTATAATTCTCATAATTAGGATATTGCTCTAATATCTTTTTGTAAGTCACTTTTGCCAATCCAAACCTTTTGGTTTCTTCATAAATCATTCCCAGCTTATATAATGCCTCGGGAGTATATTCGGATTTAGGATATTTATCTTCCATACGTTTATAACAAAACTCTGCATATGAATAATCTGATGTATGTATTACCATATTAATCTCGCCTAAATAATACTGAACCTTATGCGCCCACGGTTTTTCAGAATTTTTATCTATATAATTCTGAAATTTTTCCGTAGCAAAAAAATCCCATGTAACATAAATCGCCCCAACAACAACTGCGATAGCAACGGCTTTTTCTATTTTCATAAATACCAAAACTCCGTTAATGAAGTGAACCAAGCACTCCCGCATAATTTCATATTGCCGAACACAACTGCACAAATGCACTCTGCTTAATCATATGCAAAATTAACGGTAACTGTAATTATAAAGAAATTATAAAAATTTGTCAAGATATTTTTTGTTCACGGAGGTCGTAGCTACTGCAACGACCGAGTAAACAACCCCGATCCATCGGGGTAAACCACGGAGGTCGTAGCTACTGCAACGACCGAGTAAACAACCCCGATCCATCGGGGTAAACCACGGAGGTCGTATATATTAACTTTTTTATTTTATTTCTTCCAGTTTATAATTCATAGAACAATTGTAATATTTTTCAAGATACTTCAACATTAGATAAGGGTCTTTGCCATGAATTCTTTCAAACAGATGCCTGCCTTTACTTAAAAGTTTGCGACCTTTAGGTAATCCGTTTACTAAAAGATTTTCCGTTTTAACCATATCCAAAGACGCAGTATCTATAGCCCCTATGTCATCAGAACCTAATATACCTATATCAGGCACTAATGACGCCGTACTGAATCCCCAGCAATCACAGTAAATAGTTATATTCATAAGAAAATTTATAAAAAGCAGGTTCTCCGGTTTGAATTTCTGCAGAAATTTTGATGTCACTATTGCCATACCTTCAGAGAAATTTTCAAATGTCCTGTCTTCCATCTTTATTGCTTTTTCAGGACATACCATTAAACAATGCTGGCAGTATGTACAGTTATGGAAGAAAAAACCAATCTCTCTCTTAGTTTTATCAGCTTTAATTGCTCCATTTTTGCATGCTTTAAAACATTTAAGACAGAAAATGCATTTACCTTTATCAACTATTAGTCCGCCTTCAAGGGAATGCAACCTTCTTCTTGATTCGTTCGGTACTATACCCATTGCTATATTTTTTAGGGCGCCGCCGAATCCGCAGTCCCCATGGCCTTTTAGATGTGACAAATCAATGAAAAATTCAGCATCAACCGCTTCACCGGAAAAATATACCTCGTCAAGATTCTTGAATCCGATTTTTTCTGTATAAAGGTATTTTCCGTCTTTACCGAAACAAGAAACAACCGGACATCCTATCACTTCTAAAGTATATCCGCGTGCTACAGCACTTTTTGCATCACCATCCATAATTTTTACCGACTTTGCCCCGGCATCCTTTACAGCCTGAACAAGAAGCCGTACAAAAAACGGGTGTATCGTTGTATAACCCAATTCCTGACCAAAATGCATTTTTATTACAACCTTCTTATTTCCGACTCTTTTGGGAAGATTGAATTTCTTAAGCATTCTTTTAAACTTCGCAGGTAGTGTAGCTTCACCTTCAAGACATTCCACGGCAGTGCTTGCAAAATAAACTTCCGGTTTTTCTTTTTTAACTGAAGATTTTTCCATTTTAACATCCTTCTTTGAAATCAGGGGTTAGAGGTTAGTATTTAATTTTTATTATCTCTTTTCACTATACGCTAACCTCCCCGCCAGCTGGCGGAACGCTATCCGCTGCCTTTTTGATGCATTTTAAAAAACAGCCAATTTTTACCTTTGGTATTATTTTTTTTCAACTTAAGCAAACAAAAATTTCCCTTTAATCTTTCTCCCTGAAGATTAAAAATTACTTCGTCTTCTTCAAACTTTATCGGAGTGTATTCACCCCTATCCCATATTTCAACTTTTCCTGCACCGTACTTGCCTTCGGGAATTATGCCTGAAAAATCTGCATAATCAAGAGGATGGTCATCTACCCATATCGCTAATCTCTTTATCTTTGAATCATTTACAGGTTCTTTTGGAATCGCCCAACTCTTTAAAACACCGCTATGTTCAAGCCGAAAATCATAATGCAAATGTTTCGCTGAATGTTTATGAACCACAAAAATCGGTTTTTTATACATTTAAAACCAGCGTATAGCATAGATCGCATAAGGATGTTTTTTACTACTCTTTATTCTCTATACGCTAACCTCTTATTTATGATACCCGACTGATTGTGCGAGAATTATCTTCTGGTTATTTTTTAGATTCATTTTTTTTGATAACATTGCAACATCAACATATCCGCGAACCACTGTTGCTAATCCCTCGGAAGCACAATACAAATAAACATTCTGGGCAATAAACCCAACATCCGCACCGGCATTCAGATAAATATCTTTCTCTGCCATTTTTCCCATCTTTGAAATATCCGAAACGTAAATAAGATTTATAGGTGCGTCTTTTACAAACAATTGTTTACCGGTCAACGCACGGATATCTTCTTTAATAATCAAATTTAAAACATTTTCTTTCGCATCATAAAGGTAAAGTCCGTCATCGGTTGCGACATAAATACTGGTTTCCTGCATATTCATTGATGATGGTGCAGTCCGTTTCCCGTCAGAACGGTTTATCCCGTATCCCGCCCAAAGCAGATTTGCGAGTGTTTGTTCTGATAATTTTTTATTGCTAAATTCACGAGATGATTTTCTGTTTTTTAAAACCTGCATCAAAGGTTTTCCAATCTCCAACTGCGGTTTAGGTAGTTTAATTACTTTCCTTTCCTGCCCAAAAACCAGAGAAGGCACAATTAAAATTGTTATCAACAATATCCGAACCAACAAACCAATTCTTTTAATCATAAAATAACCTCCAAATACTTCCACTTAAGCAAAGGTATCGCTTTGCCGCTACATTTAAATTATCATACTCTATATTATTCCAATTATTTTAACAACCTTCGTTATAACTTGCTATTTTAACTTTTCATATTCCTTCATACTGTTTTGGACAGTACCTTTTCCCCATATTCATTTTTATACTTTAATATTTTTTTTAATCCATATACAGAGACTATCGTCAAAATTGGATACAACATAGTAAAATATCTAAGACTATAATATTTAAGACATCCTGCATTCATTGAAAAAAAAGAACCATAAAATATTAATGCCGCTATAATGACAAAAAAAATAACTTTCATCAACATATTCTTATCAATAAATACTAAATATATAAACCCTGCTATAGATAATAAAAAGAAAAACGAATAACCTAACAACGGCATGTTAAAAACCTCTCTTGTTGGTAACTGACCAAATTGATAGGGATTTAATACAACTTCATAGAGATTCTTAAATGTTTTAGATAAATCAAATGCGGCTAATATTGATTGTTCGGATTTAACAGTCCTATTTGGTAATTGATACGGTGTTTTCCAATATGATCCGAAAGCATATTTGTGACTATAAATTACTAACAAAAATATAATAAATGCAGTTAATACGGTTATTATAAAATACTTTTTGTTGTATTCGTCCTTTTTGTTTTTATATAAATAAATGTAAATAACTATCGGTATTAGAAATACAATATCGACATAACGTGCTGCAAAAGTCCATCCTATTAATAATCCCATCATTACAGAATGCCATATTTTTATTTTATTTGCTTTTACAGCGACGTAAATTATAAAACCCAAAGCAACTGTCGGTATAATATTGTTCCAAGGTATAACAAAAAATTCTGTATATTGCGTACAAAGAAGCAATAGGATAATGGTTAATAAAACCATGTTATCGGATAAATAATATCTTGATATTTTATAATATAATAATATAGTTATAATAAATAATATCAAGTTTGGAATCATAAATGGATCAGCCGGATATATCTTTAAAAATAAAGTTCCAATTATTGGATAACCCAAACCAAATACATAATTTTCAACAACCAACTTTAAATTCAAAAAATCCTTGGCTATTTGCAAGTAACATCCTTGATCACACCATACGAACCATCCTTTTCCTAATTTTTCACTCGGATGTCCTGGGAATGTATAATATGTAAATAAAAACACTGCTATTGCAATAAACACTATAAAGTAAGAATTAAGTAAAAACTTTGGCAAAGATATTTTATATTTAATTTTTTTTAAAAATATTTTCAAAAACCAAATTATAATTAGCCACCCAAATACTTTTGCCTGACTTGTCAACATCTGTAACCAAGAATTATATATAATAAATAATAATGTTATAATACATAATATCATCAGCTCTTTATCAAAAATATTTTTTAATCCAAAAATAAAATTTAGATAAGTTAACAATAATAATAATGTTCCCCAAACAAAATAATGCTTCAAATAAGTTTTATTATCACTATTGAAAACAAAATTTCGAATATCCTTGTATATAACCGATAAATTCATTAGAGATAACCGATTCCCGGCAAATTGGTTTACACGAAATTGTATTTTAGGTTTACCTTCGGGAATATAAAAATTATATGTAAATTCCTGCGGATTTTTCTTAACAAAATCATTTACATTTAATATAGCAGAAAAATATAGTTCAGGATGTCCGTCTATGATAATGTCACAACAAGCAACTGCTTTCAACTGACTTTCTATTTGTTTTAAATTATGCAAAAATAATTTATACTTTATCCCATATTTACCTTTTTCTAAAACCATATACGGACCAAATGCAAGATATCCTTCTTTTTCATCAATAGCATTAATTCTAAATTTTGAATCGACTTTTCCTATATTACTATACATCGGATAATTACCTATAATATTTACTTTACTCGTAATTTTATATAATCCTATTTCCAAGCAAATAAATACTATGGTTGTTAGTACAATTTTTACTGGCATTTGTTTTAAAAATTTAAAATTTTTCATTACAATTTGACCCACTTGAAAATTTGCATATTTTCTAATCTCTCTGCGGCCTATTTTCAATATCTAATTATCTAACTACGTCCCCTATTCTATCCAATGATCTGTATTGGATAGCTTCGGCTATGTGTTGAGATTGTATCTTTCTTGAACCTGCCATGTCAGATATCGTCCTTGCAACCTTTAAAATCCTATCATGTGCACGAGCAGAAAAACCTAATTTTTCTATTACATGTTTCAACAATTTTTTGCTTTCTTCGTCAATCTCACAATATTTTTTTATGTGTTTGGATTCCATGTGTGCATTACAATATAAATTCTTTTCTTTTTTTAGTCTTTGTTTTTGTATTTTTCTTGTTTTTATAATCCTCTTTCTTATATCCAACGAAGATTCAGCAGTAGTTGTCGTATCTGAAAGTTCATCATATTTTACCGCAGGGACATCTATATGTAGGTCAATCCTGTCCATTAACGGACCTGAAATTTTTGAGATATACTTTTGTATTATGAACGGCGTGCAGGTACATTCTTTAGTCGAATGACCGTAATAACCGCAAGGACAGGGATTCATCGCGGCAACAAGCATGAATCTTGCAGGATATGTTAATGTTGCCTGCGCCCGTGAAATGTTGACAATTCCGTCTTCAAGCGGTTGTCTTAATACTTCAAGAACATTTCTGTGAAATTCCGGTAGTTCGTCCAAGAATAAAACACCGTTATGGGAAAGCGATACTTCACCGGGTTTAGGATGAGCACCGCCGCCGATTAAAGCAACATCGGATATTGTATGATGCGGCGACCTGAAAGTTCGGGTAGCTACTAACGAGGAATTTGATGAAGTAAGACCTGCTATTGAATGTATTTTTGTGGTTTCTATCGCTTCCTCAAAAGACATCGGAGGTAAAATAGTAGGAATTCTTTTGGTTAGCATTGTTTTTCCACTGCCGGGAGATCCAATTAATAAAATATTATGACCGCCTGCACAAGCGATCTCTACAGCTCTTTTTACAAAGGATTGCCCCTTGACATCCCTAAAATCCACTTCGTAATGTGAAGTTGCAGAAAAAAAGCTTGCCAAGTCTATTTTATAACTTTCCGGTACCGTTTCAGAGGAAATTATTTCTACTGCTGATTTCAGATTATTTACGGGATAAATATTGAGTTTTTCAACAATTGCAGCTTCATTTTTATTTATTTCCGGAAGAATCAAACCATCGAAACATTCCTCCTTTAATTTAATAGCAATCGGAAGAACGCCTTTTACCCTTCTTATTGAACCATCCAGAGAAAGTTCACCAATAAGCGAATATTTTTTATTAATATTTGCTTTTATCTGGGCTGTAGCAATAAGAATGCCGATTGCAATCGGCAAATCAAATATTGCACCCTCTTTTTTTATGCCTGCAGGAGCAAGATTTACCGTAACTCTTTTTGGAGGAAAATCATAACCTGAATTTCTTATTGCTGAAACCACCCTGTCTCTTGATTCTTTTACGGTTGTATCAGGCAGCCCTACAATATTAAATGTAGGCAAACCTTTGGATATATCAACTTCAACAGTAACAATATAACCGTTAATACCATAAACAGCTGCAGAACTTACTTGTGATAACATAAAATTTATCCTGGAACTTACTCCTTTTCACAAATTTTCTTTAATTATTTCTTCCAATTCGGATAATCCGGGAAGATTATATATGTCTCTAACAAATATTCCGCGGCGGGTATGCTTTTTCCATGACAGATATGCTAATTTGCCAGTTTTAGAAACCCTTGGTGACGACGACGAAAAAAATATGTTATTTACAAGTGTTTCAATCTTTTTATTTTTTATGTTTATTATGTAAATCGCTTTATTCTGATAAACATCCTTTAACTCTATATTTCTGATATTTTTATTTCTTCTTGTAGAACCTAAAAACACAACCGAATCACCGTCTTCGGTAAATATCGGATATTTATTATATGAATTATCCGATACTATTTCTTCCGTTTTCTTACTCATTAAATCGGTAATATAAATGCCGTTAAAATCCAAAGAATCCACCTTTCCATCGTTATTTGTGTCCCGTCTTTTTGAAAGGTACATAGCATATCTGTCATCGGGTGAAAATGAAGGAAAAGAATTATCATACATATCCTTTGTGATTTCTTCTGTAGTCCTGTTCATTATATCCGTTAGATATATTGAAGATGCATCTCTAAAATCTATTTTACCGTCACCGTTCGTATCCTTTTGCCATGAAGAGTAGAGTATATATTGTCCATCATTAGATATTGCAGGCGCAGTATTTTCAAATTTATCCGATACTACTTCGCTTATAACATTCGTTTTTATGTTTATTGAATATATGCCGGAATTACCGCCTATTCGCCGCCAACTGCAGAATATTACTGATTTATTATCAGGTGAAAATGTCGGTTTTCGACAAAATAGCTTTTCCGATACCAGCAACCGTTCATCGTTCTTTTCCAAATCATAGATATATATCGCCGCAGAATCCTTCGCATTAATTTTTCCGTCCCCGTTAGTATCGCGACGGCGGGAAAGATATAAAGCATATTTGCCGTCAGAAGAAAAAGAACAGTCGGAATTATGATATTTATCCTCCACAATCAGCTTTTCATCCTTTCCCTCAATACCTACTACATAGACACACCCGTTATCAAGATAATTAATATAACCATCACCATTTGTATCACGTCTTCTTGATACATATATAATTTTTTTGCCGTCGGATGAAAAATTAAGACAGGAATTATAATATCTATCGGACGATATTTTTTTAAAATTCGTTATTTTAGTTATATTATTAATAATTTCTTGTGACGGCGATTGTCTTATGCATTCTATTAAATTCTCCTTTGCCTCAATCAAAAAATTCTTTTTATAATAACCTTCCGCAAGGTAATATAATAATGACGGATTTTGGGGATTTTTGGAAACCAAATCAGAAAATACCTTAATAGCGTCGTCGTATCTGCCATTGTTCAACAATTCAATACCTTTGTCCTGTTTTGTTTTAAAAAATATCATTTTTTATATAGTATACCCGGAGACTGCAAAAGCGTTTTGTATATGCTCTATTTTATCATTAATAATCGCAATTATGTCAAAACGATAATCCGAATTAAGTGAGTTCCTTTTAATAAATGCTATCGCTGCGCGAGCAAGATGTTTTTGTTTATATTTATTTACAGCAAGTTGTGGAACACCGTATTTATTACCACTTCTTGTCTTTACTTCAACAAAAATTATCGTGTTATCTTTTCTTGCAATTATATCTATTTCACCGAATATTGTCCTGTAGTTCTTACTTATAATTTTATATCCGGTATTTTCGAGAAACTCTTCCGCGATTTTTTCGCCGTGTTTTCCGATTTTATTTGGTTGTTCCATAAAATTTTACCAAGAAAATATTGAAAATTACTTATTACTTAGACTACATTTGCTAAATTTCCGTATAAATCCACTCCGCCAGCTGGTAGAAAGTGACTGGAAAACTTCATTTTCTAATAGGATTTTACCGGTTCAAAACTTCTTCTGTGAATTTCACACGGACCATATTTTTTTATAGCAGCTATATGCTTTTCCGTACCGTAGCCCTTATGCTGTGCAAAACCGTATTCCGGATATTTCTTGTCAAATTCGTCCATCATCAAATCACGTGTTACTTTAGCTATTACAGATGCAGCAGCAATAGATGCGCTTTTTGAATCCCCGCTAATAATATTTTTTTGTTTTATACTTATATCTATATACTGATTACCGTCAATAATGGCAAGTTCAGGCAAGGTATCGAGCTTTTCAATCGCAGTTTTCATTGATAGTTTAGTGGCTTCCAATATATTTATTCTGTCTATAGTAAAATTATCCACTATTCCAACCTGATATTCAATACAATTTTTTATTATTTCTTTGTAAACGGCAAGACGTATTTTCGGGGAAAGTTTTTTTGAATCGTTAAGATTTTCTATTATTATTTCTTTATTTAGAATCACTGCTGCTGAAACGACAGGACCTGCTAACGGACCTCTGCCAGCCTCATCAACACCCGCTATAATACTATCAGAGCAAATCAGACTATCAAAATCCCACAAATCTCTCATTTTAAAAATCTATTCCTTAAGATAGTTGATGATTAGATTATGGTGCTTTTGTTCCTTGCGATTGTTCTTTTCCGGTACGTTCTTCCATTCTGGCGGATTTGCCCGACAGTCCTCTTAAATAATATAAACGACTTCTTCTGACTTTTCTATGTTTCATCAATTCAATTTTTTCCAATCGCGGCGAATTTAGCATAAATACTCTTTCAACACCTATCCCAAAAGATATTTTTCTAACGGTCATTGTTTTGCTGTTGCCTGCACCGCGTATTCTTAAAACAGTGCCTTCAAAAACCTGTGTCCTTTCGGAATCACCCTCTATAATTTTATAATACACTTTAATTAAATCACCGGAATTGATTTCCGTCATGCTTTTTTTAGCATACTGACTTTCTACGACACTTATTAGATTTTCCATCTCATCCTCCATTTATTTTTCATTACTATTTCCGCTTATTGTTTTTACAGATTTTATCAAGCCCTATTAATTCCGGTCTTTTTTTAATAGTGTTTTTTACTGCATTTTCCTTTTTCCATTTTTCAATATTTTTATGATTACCCGATAGAAGCACTTTAGGCACTTTTATACCGCAGAAATTATAAGGTCTTGTATATACGGGACTAATCAGTTTTCCGTTCCATAAAGAATCTTGTTCCAAGGAATCTTTTTTGCCGACAACTTTTGGTATAAGCCTGCCTATAGTATCTACAAGCACCATGGCGGGAATTTCGCCGCCTGTCAAAACATAGTTACCGATAGATATTTCTTCATCTATAAATTTTAGAACGCGTTCATCAACACCACCGTAATGTCCGCAAATTAATATCAGATGTTGAATTTTTGAAAGCTCTTTCGCTTTTTGTTGATTTAAAACTTTGCCTTGCGGCGATAAAAGTATAACCTTACAACTTTTTTGTCTTGGGCGAAGTCGAAATACCGCCCTTATCGCCTTTACTATCGGCGGTGCCATCATAATCATTCCTGCTCCACCGCCGTACGCTTTATCATCTACGGTTTTATGCTTACCATCGGCGAAATCCCTGATATTGGTAATTCTTATATTTATAATTTTTCTTTCAACTGCCTTTTTAATTAAACTTTCAGAAAAAACAGATTCAAAGAGCGAAGGAAAAAGTGTTAAAATATCTATTTGCATTTTACCCCGTTAGAGATAGAAAGCATTTATGCTTTCGTGGTAACATAGAATACTCTTTTTATATTTCTTATCTTTTCCCATGATAGATTATATTTACAAACAATTTTATCTCTAACGAGGATCATTCTACTACTTCTACCCTATATTTTTCATTCTTTCTTGTTGCCGAAGCCGATACAACCTGCCTTATTGCTTTTATTATCCTACCCTGTTTACCTATTATCCTGCCCTTATCTGCATCATCAACTTTGATATTTACAACCTTGCCAATCTCAGAATCAACAATTGATATATCAACTTTGTCTGTATTATCCACAAGTGACTTAACAATGTATTCAACAAGCTCTTTCATAATCATACCCCTAATAACTGCAAAAATAACGCACAGTTAATGCACATCAAATATTTTTCTGAATTTCTGTTTGTTTTTTTAATAAATTCTTCACAGTATCAGATACTATCGCCCCGGTCTTTATCCAGTAATTAATTCTCTCTATATTTAAAGAAATATCCTTTTTATTACGAGGATTATAATGTCCTAATTCTTCTATCGGAGTTCCTTGACATCTCTTTTTGGAATGAATAACTATTACCCTATATACAGGTTTAAGCGTTTTACCTATTCTTTTCAACTTGATAGCTACTGCCATTTCTCCCCCCTTGTCTCGCCGAAGCTCGATAGAGCGTAGGCGGATGAACTATTTTGATAATTCTCTTAGTTTTTCTATGCTTTTTCTAATCCCTAATTCGGTTTTAAATACTGCGGAACCGGCCACAACCAATTCAGCACCTGCTTTCACAACCTCGGATATCGTATCAAAATTTATTCCACCATCAATACCTATTTTAAATTTATTTTTAAGTTTCCCCCTACATTCCTTAAGCCGGCTTACTTTTGATAAAACTGTTGGCATGAATTTCTGGCCGCCAAAACCGGGATTGACGCTCATTACCATAACCATAAAAACATCTTCAAGATACGGTTTAATCTTTTCTATCGGGGTTCCGGGATTTAATGAAATTCCGGCTTTTACATTTAAATCTTTTATTTTTTTTATTATCCCTAACGGACTGTTTGTCGTTTCAATATGGAAAGTTATCCAGTCGCTGCCCGCTTTTGCAAACGCTTCTACATAACGCTCCGGATTTTCGATCATCAGATGTGTATCCAAGATAGATTTAGTTTTTTTTCTTATTGATTCAACTACCACAGAACCTATTGTTATGTTGGGCACGAAATGACCATCCATTACATCAATATGAAAAATACCGATATTCTCTTTTTCACATTCGCTGATATCAGATATTAAGTTTGAAAAATCCGCAGATAATATTGACGGTGAAATCTCTATACTCATTGTTCTTGCCTTGTCGCTATCCAGAATCTGACCGGTTGCCCTGTACTTATAACCATATCCGTGCCAGGCACATGTTTAATTATAGAATTCTGTTCTAAAGTCGGATCATTGACCATATCTATATTTTGAATGATAATATCATTATTATTGCACCACTCTTGAGCTTCAAAAAAACTTTTTCCTTTAAAATCCGGCATTAAAATTGTGCCCGGTGGTGGCGGTCCGTGAGAAACTATTATATTAACCAATCCGTCCTTTCTTGCAGAGGTTCTTGGCATCGGATTCTGCGACATTATATTTCCTTTCGCTATATTATTGGAATATCTTTCTTCCTGTTCACCCAAATCCAGACTATTCTTCCTTAAAATTAACTGGGCTGAACGAACAGTCTGATTTGTCAGGTCCGGCACAAATATAACTTCCCCGCCTGCAGAAACTATTACTTTAATAGCTCTGCCTTCCTTAACTATACTGCCCGACACCGGAGTTTGAGAAATTACTAAACCTGCTTGCAGTTCTGAATTAAAAACTTCACCGGTTTTTTTTAAATATAGATTCAAAGAGGATAACGTGTCTAAAGCATCTACAATATTTTTACCGATAATATTCGGTACAATCTGATCTTTTTTACTATGAATTAAAGCATCAATTAAACGATTTAATCCGGTAAAAAAAATAATTGCTATTATTAAAAAAAATAAAGTCCATTGTATCGCTTTCTTCACTTCTTTTCTCAATACCATTACACAAAAATATAAACTTAATATATGACAGTTGGAACTTTCATTTCTGCCATTTTTTCTAATCTTTTAATACGTTCATTTATAGACGGATGTGTTGAAAACAACTTCATTAACGATTCTCCCCTTAACGGGTTAACAATAAACATATGCGCCGTAGACGGTTCAACCTTATTGGGTATTTTTTTAGAATAACTCTCCAGTTTTTGGAGCGCCGTTGCAAGGGATAATGGTTTATTTGTAAGTTTAGCTCCGGCTTCATCCGCACTATACTCCCTTGATCTGGAAATAGCCAGCTGTATCAAAAGAGCTGCAATCGGCGCAATAATTGCCATAGCTAAAAGTCCGATACCGCCACCCCTATTATTATCATCCCTTGAACCTCCGCCGAATATAGCGGCAAATTGTGCCATCCTTGCCAGCATCGAAATGGCGCCTGCCATAGTTGCTGCAATCGTTGCAATTAAAATATCCCTATGGGATATGTGCGAAAGTTCATGTGCTATAACTCCTTCAAGTTCATTGGCATCTAAGATGTTTAATATACCTTTAGTTACTGCAACAGCGGCATGATGTGGATTTCTGCCGGTGGCAAAAGCATTGGGGATTTCCATTGGCAAAATATATATCTTGGGCATAGGAATTTTCGCTTTTACCGTTAAATTTCTAACAACTTTATAAATATCGGACGCTTCTTTTTCCGATACGGGTTTTGCTCCATACATAGCAAGCACGATTTTATCCGAAAACCAGTACATCACAAAATTCATAATAGCAGCAAACATAAAAGCAATTACCATACCTTGTTGGCCGCCTATTGCATTGCCTATAAATATAAAAAGTAACAACATGGAGAACATTAATAAAAATGTCTTTATACCATTCATAAAACTCATCCTGAATAACTTAATTATTATATATAATTATTTTTATTTGTCAATCTAATTTATCGCCGATTTTAAGATTGTGTCCTTGTAAAAAAGACCATGCAGACATAACATTTTTTGACGGGGGGTGAACGGACTTGATTAATAAATAACCTTTCCCACATTTTAATACAAAACCGATGTTTTTATGCAAAGCTACAACGGAACCGATAGGAAGCAAATCTGAACAGGGATAATTCGGTTCCTGAATAATTTGTGCATCAAGTATTCTTAAGTTTTGAATTGTGAATTGTGAATTGTGAATTGTGATAAATGCCCCCGGCCAAGGTTTAGTCCCACGAATCAAATTAAATATTGTTTCTGCAGTTTTTTCTACGTCTATCTTGCCGTCTTCTTTTTTCAGCTGCGGTGCAAAACTCGGATTCCCGACTTGTTCTTCACCTTTGTAATTTTCCTTTATCTTTACAACAGTCTCTCGTAAAACATCCAATGCAACCGGAATAAGCTTTTCCCTAAGAGTATTTGTGTCGTCATTTTTATCTATGTTAATTTTTTTCTGAAATATTATTCTGCCTGTATCCATTCCCTCGTTCATCCAAAAGCTGGTAACTCCAGTTTCGGTTTCTCCATCAATTAACGCCCGCTGAATCGGGGCTGCACCACGATATTTCGGGAGTAGCGAAAAATGAAGGTTCACACAACCGATAGAAAATATATCCAGCACTTTTTTGGGTAATATTTTTCCAAATGCCGCTACTATACCGACATCCGGTTTAATTGCGGACAAGTTTGAAATAAAAACCGCATCATCAATTTTTTCAACACTAAATACCCTAATCAGTTTTTTTATGGCGTTCTGTTTCACTTCGGATGGTAACGACTGGAGGTGTCTTTTTGCAGGTTTATCACATCTCGTGACCACTGCGATAATATTTTCATTATCTATTAAATAATCCAATAACGGATTTACATATTCGGGAGTACCAAAAAAAATCGTTTTCATTTTTTCTTAAAATATTCACGCTTAAGTCTCCACCTCTTCAACGGATTGATTCTGTCAATAAATACGTTGCCGTTAAGATGGTCTATTTCATGTTGGAATATCCTAGCCAACAATCCCTCAACTTCAAGATCTATCTCTTTGCCTGCCGTATTAAGTCCGAGCAATCTTATTGTTTTAGAGCGTTTGACTTCCGCCGCTATTCCGGGAAGCGATAAACAACCTTCCTCTGAATAAACACCACCTTTTGAAGATGTAATTCTGGGATTTATGACTATTATCGGATTTTTTTTTCCTTCAGGCTTAATGTCCGACACAAAAATACTTTTTGATATGCCAACCTGGTTAGCCGCCAAACCCACCCCGCTGAAAAAATACATTGTCTCAAGCATATCTTTAGCCAATTTAAGTATATCCCCGTTAATTTTTGTTATTTCATCGGTTTTTTTTCTGAGTATTTCTTCTGGATATTTTTTAATTTGCATTATTGCCATAAATCAAATTATACTTTATTGCTAATTAATGTCAATAAATAATTAGTTTTAAGAAATGTTTCAATCTTAAAATCTGCAATCTTAAGTTACCTCTCTATCCTATTAATTTTTCTATTTTTTTCAGCAGTTCATCCATAACGAAAGGTTTGGGAATATATTCATCTGCCTTAAGAAAAACGGTGCCGATGTAACGATCTTTATGCTCGCGTTTTTTCGTAAGCAAAATTACCGGTATCTTTTGGGTAGCAGGATTTGTTTTTATATCCGAACAGACTTCATATCCAGTCTTTCCCGGCATAAGCAAATCCAATATAATTAGGTCCGGTTTCTTAGTTTCAATTATTTTTGAACCCTCAATACCGTCAAAAGCTGTGATATATTCATATTTATCCGAAGGTAGATTCGCCATTATTAATTCAGCAATATTAGGATCATCATCAATAATAATAATTTTTTTCTTATTCTCCATAGTTTCACTCTCCAATAGACTTTTTACTTTATTTATAACCGTCTCCATTTCAAATGGTTTAGTTATATACTCGCTTACTCCTATTTTTTTTGAGATTCCCTTATCCAATTTTTCATCTCTTGCTGAAAGTATAATGATTTTTGGTGTTGGAGATACATACAAACCGTCTTCATATAATACGTTCCAGCAAAAATGGTAACCATCCATAACAGGCATTTTTAAATCTACAATAATTAAATCAGGTTTATTTTTTCTAAATTTCTCTATACCTTCCAACCCGTCCATGGCAGTAAACACCCCGTATCCTTCCATTTTCAGGTTTATTTCAAGCAGTTTTAAAATGCTTTTATCATCATCAACTACTAATATTTTTTGTTTGTTGTTTTGCATATTCCAAATCTTTAATATTTTTTCTCCTATTGAAAATGTAACAGCTTTTTCTACCCTTACCATCCAATTTTGCGAACATTTTTGTCTCTGTAGCTAATTCCACAATCTCTCCATAATGTCTAACATTAATATTTTCATTCGTAACAATACCGATTGACAAAGACATTAGTTTGAATTTTTGTTTCTTGCCAAGTCTGTTTTTTTCTACTATGCAACCTTTTTTTGCATCTTCTAAGCTGTAAAACTTTTCAACTACGTTGTCAAATAATTCAATTATTTTTCGACAATTTGTCTCGGCATATTCCGGTTTACTAATCAGGACAAAATCATCGCCGCCAATGTGTCCTATAAATTCATTACATCTCACAATTCTTCTAAGACTGTCCGCAACATATTTAATAACCCTGTCTCCTTTATTAAATCCGTATCTATCATTATATGCCTTAAAATTATTTATATCAATATACGCAAATGCAAACTTTTCATCGTTATTCAGTCTGCTGTTTACTTCTTGTACGATACTGGCATTTCCGGGCAAATATGTCAATGGATTGGCGGATAGAATATGCATTGTCCTCTTCAAGATTGCATCAACTTTAATTACCAATTCTTGAACATCAAAAGGCTTAGAAATATAATCGTCGGCACCCAACCTTAATCCCTTCATTTTATCAAACAACTTATCCTTTGCCGACAATATAATTATAGGAGTAAAAAAGTTTGTCCTTTTCCTTCTTAAATACTGACATATCCTATATCCGTTTACTTCCGGAAGCATTATATCTAAAATTATTAAGTCATATTTTTCCTTTTCTATTATTTCCAATGCTGTTTTACCGTCATATATATAATTGACCTGATAACCGGAACTCTCAAGATTAATTTTTAGCAATTCAACAACTGAAGAATCGTCATCTATTATTAATATTTTCGGCGGTTTTGCTTTTGTCTTATTGCAATCGGCATTTAAAAAGTCAGTATTTGTTATTTTATCTAATTCACTTAACATAATATTACTATATGATTGCTGTAACAATCACTGATTGTACAGATTAAAGCTCGTTGTTAAATCATATTCCATCAAAAATAGTTTTGAATGCTTTTATTATTCTCTTTAGGTAGAATATTTTATACCGTTTCTATTGGATCTACATCAAGAACCATATTCACGCCTTTCTTAGGATATGCTTCCATGATTCTCATTAGTTTTAATGCTATTTCGTTAAAATCATTTTCATTCACTTTCAGCAGAATCTGCCATCTGTGCTTACCTGCGAGAAAAGGAACAATTTTTGGTACCGGTCCCAATATAACTAAATCTTTCTCATCTTTTAGATACGATACTATGCTTTCGGATTCAATAATAATATCTTTTTCTTTTTTTCCCAAGATTGTTATATTTATTAATTTTTTATATGGGGGCCATAAAAATTCTTTTCTAAATTCAAGTTCATGATTAAAAAATTTCTCATAATCATACTCGGCAGCATGCTTTATAGCATAATGTTCCGGTTCATCAGCTTGAATAATTACCTGGCTTTCAGACGACCCCCTTCCGCATCGACCTATGGAATGCGTCAAAATAGAAAATGTGCGTTCCGCAGCGCGAAAATCAGCCGAATATAAACCGGAATTGGCATTTATTACACCTACCAACGTTATGTTGGAAAAATCAAATCCTTTTGCAGCTATCTGGGTTCCTATTAAAATACAGGGATATCCTGATTTCATTGTCTGGAATATTTTTAAATGTGTGTCTTTTGTGTCTGAATCCATTCTAATAATTTTAGTATTAGGAAATAATTTCCTTACTATTTCTTCAACCTTTTCCGTACCATAACCCGAATAAATAATACTACCGTTACAATCCGGGCAATTTTTGATAAAAGTCTGCTTATAACCGCAATAATGGCATAAAAGAACTGATTGATTCTTATGGGCAATCAACGGTATCAAACATTTCGGGCATTTTATAACTTGCTCGCAATTAGAACATTTAACGGATGTTGCCCAACCGCGTCTGTTAATAAATAAAAAAATCTGCTTTTTATTTAATATTGCAGATTGGATTGCAAATTGCAAAGGTTTTGATATCGCAAACCTTTTTGTATATTTAAGGTTTATTACCGTAACTTTCGGAAGAGGTCTTCTTTCTATCCGTTCCGACAACTTTAGAATCTCTATGGTTTTATGCTTCACTTTATTATATGTTTCAATTGACGGAGTTGCTGAACCAAAGACTACTACACCGTTCACTATTTCCGCCCTTTTTATGGCAATATCTCGTGCATGATATCTCGGCGCTTGAATATTTTTATAGAATTCGTCGTCTTCTTCATCCAGAATAAAAAGATTCGGATTTCTTACAGGCAAAAATATAGCTGAACGAGTGCCTAAAACAACTTTAATAATCCCGAGCTTCAATTTTGCAAAAAAAATGCTTTTATCTCTCTGGCTTAAATTACTGTGCCACAGACCTAATTTATCGCCGAAACGGTCGTATAACAATTCTTCGAATTGATTTGTTAACGAAACATCAGGAACAAGATAAATAGCTGAACCGCCCTGATTAATACATTGTTCAATAGCCTTAATATAAATCTCCGTCTTGCCTGAATCATTTATTCCGTATAGAAGGAAATTTGCCTGCCTGCGGTTTTTAATAGAATCAACAATTCTTTCAGTTGCATTTTTTTGCTCATCGGTAAGCGTTACCAGGGATATTGTTTTTATATGTTTGTTTAAATGTCCGGTTACTTTTTTTGAAATTCTCACATTTTTTGGCAAAATAAGGTTCAAAGCGGAACCAAGCGGGCATAAATAATACTTGGAAATCCAATACGCAAGGCTAATAATATCATCCGTAATTATAGGTTCACTATCTATAACTTTATATATTTTTTTAAGATGCAAATCCGATTTTTTCTTTATTGCAACTACAAACCCGGTAATTTTCCTATTGTTAAAAGGCACTATAATACGACAGCCGGTTTTCACCTCAAAATCCGACAAATAATCAAAATTTCTATTTATATTTAATGGTAACGCCACTTCTAAAATCATATTAGATTGTTTTTTTAATCGGCAAGTTTTATAATGACAGTTCTTTTTTTATTTTCTTAATGTCTTCCCATGTATCAACTTTCCAACCAGGATTCCGTAAAAGTGCAGCGGGATGATATGTAGGTATTACTTTTATACCTTTATAATCGTAAAATTTGCCTCTAAGTTTACCTATCGGCATATCCAAACCGGTCAAAATTACTGCAGAAAAACTGCCAAGTGCACAAATAACTTTTGGTTTTATTAGTTCAATTTGTTTTTCAAGATAAGGTAAACAAGCAGATGCCTCTTCTCTACTCGGCTTTCTATCATTACCCCTTTTATCAGGCCGGGACGGATCTATCATCGGATGACACTTAACTATGTTGGCTATATATACATCCGCTCTTTTTAAACCTAAAGCCTTTGGGACGGTTATTATATCATCCAATAATTTACCTGCCTTGCCGACAAAAGGTCTACCAAGACGATCCTCATCAAAACCCGGTCCCTCACCAACAAACATAAGTTTTGCTTTTTGATTACCCTCACCGAATACGGTGTTTTTTCTTGAATTAGAAAGCGGACATTTTTTACAATTTTTTACAACTTCATATAATTTTCCAAGTTCCTGTTCAATTTTATCTTTATACTCTGATTTTATTACATGCTCCATATCTTCCGCTTTCAACTGATGAATATATTTTATAGTATGATTTATCAGATTATTTAAATTATTCATATACTATTTCTTTCCTTTTTGTGATTTTTTTGAACCATGGAAATATCCATTCACACAATCAACTAATTTATTTATTTCCAATGGTTTCTCAAACCAAGCGATAAATCTTGCAGATTCGGTATTATCAAATAATCTTTTAGTATCACTCATACCGGTTATAATAATAACCGGTATATCTTTTGTCTCAGATTCATCTTTAAGCTCTAAATCTAATGTATAGCCGTCTATTCTCGGCATCATTATATCAAGGATTACTAAATCCGGCCTTTCCTCTTTAATCTTTTCTAAGGCGGTTTCCCCGTTGATGCAACTAATCACGTCATATTTATCACTTCTAAGATTCACATTAAGCAACTGTAAAATATTCGGATCATCATCAGCAATCAGTATTTTTTTCTTGTTCATAATTCCACCTCCGTTTAATGTTCCTTGATTGATTCTTCAATTCTTTTTGTCATTACCTGTATGTCAAAAGGTTTTGAAAAGAATATGTTTGCACCAAGCGCAAAAGCCCTTTCAATATCGGATTTCTGCGTATATGCAGTCAGAAATACAATCAACACATTTTTATATTTTGGATTCTTTTTTACTCTTCCACATATTTCCCAGCCGTTTATTTTTGGTATCCCGATATCAAGGATTAAAACATCGGGATTAAACTCATCCATTTTTATTAATGCTTCTTCACCGTCATATGCAGCCTCAACCTCAAAACCGGAACTTAAAAAATTTACCTTAAGCAGATTTGAGATATTTATCTCATCTTCAACAATTAACACTTTTTTTAACATATGTTAATCCAATTACATTCTTACTGTTGCCTTGAATATTGAAGAACTGTGAGCTTACACCCGCAGAATTTAATAAACGCGGATTAACTCACCCGTTTATCTTCATTCCTATGCGGAATTAAAAACGAAAAACAACTGCCTCCAGATATATTATTTTCCACCCAAATCTTACCACCGTGCAACTCTACTATTGTATGAGCTATTGATAACCCCAGACCGGTGCCAGTTTTTTTACGCACCACATCATCTTCTATAGTAAAAAATTTTTCAAATATTTTTTCTTTAAATTCGTCAGCTATTCCTGGTCCTTTATCAAAGACATCCACTCTTATACCGTAAATATGATTACTTATATTGACCTTTATAACTGAACCTTTTGGAGAAAACTTAATTGCATTCCATATTATATTCTGTAAAACCTGAATTATCCTGTCCTTGTCTATTTCTACTGAACCGATGTTTTTATCCGATTCAAGTATAATACTGTTGCTTTTTAGAATCATATTTATATTGGCAATAGTTTCCTTTGTTATTTTCACAATATCTACTTCTTCTTTATATAACTTTATTATTCCGGTTTCCATTTTTGAAATGTCAAGAAAATCAGAAATCAACCTTGAAAGTCGGTGGGATTCTGTTTGAATAATATTCAAATATTCAATTCTGTTATGTTCGGATATTTTTAACTTTTTGTTCAAAAGGGTATCTGCATATCCCATTATTGAAGTAAGCGGTGTTCTTAAATCATGGGCAACAATGGAAATAAAATTGGATTTTTTCTTATCCAGCTCTATTAGTTGCTTATTTATTTTATCCAATTCCATACTGCGTTCTATTAATTTTGCATTCAGCATTCTGACATCATCCGTGGCGTTCTGAACTTGTTCTTCAAGATTATTATAGAAATTATTTAATTCACTTATCATAATATTAAACTGTTCGGATATCTCTCCTAATTCATCTTTTTTTGATACAGGCACAAAACAATTGAAATTCTTTTTTGATACGCACCTTGCTGCATTATATAGTGATTTTAAAGGTTTAAGAAAAATGTTCAGTAAAAAATAAAAAATAATTACTATAATGAAAGAAGACACTGAATATATTATTATCCCGGTCGTCAAATTGCTCTTTATTATTTCGTTAAAAATACGTATGTTAAAACCAACATTTATAGAACCTATCTTTAAGCCTTCCTTTCCTTTTATTTCTCTATGTACATTATATATATCGCTTTTTAACTTTAAGATATTGTCGGTTCTTAAAGCGACTTTTGTGTAGTTTATTCGTCCGCTATATGTGATAAAATCATCATTTTTATCATAAAAAATAATATATTCCGTTTCAGGAGCAATAACAATATTCTTGGCATATTCATGCATCTTGTTTAATCCCGACATTATATCTTCTTTCATTATCATATAACCGAACGTTTCTACGATATGGTCCATTGAAGTTGCAATATTGGTCTTTAATGTTATATTTAATAGCTTGTTCTTAATATGCACTGCGAATATAATAATCACAGTATTAACAATAATAAATGTTATTAGAAGCTTTGCTTTAAACGATAATTTATCAAAATTCAGCGTGTTAATACTCCTCTTATATCACCAATAATTATTTCAGCTAAAGACTTTTTTGAAATGCTTTTGAATTTTTTAATTTTATCTTCGGTTATAATAGCGCCTTTGCTTCTGTCACTATTGATTGTGCTTGGCTCGTTTGCAATTATGATATCCAACTTTTTCTTAATAAACTTATTTTGCGCATTTTTAATCAAATTATTAGTTTCAAGTGCAAAACCAACAAGAATCCTTTTATTATTATATTTTTCTTTTGAAACTTCAAGAAGAATATCCGGATTAGATATCAATTCCAATTTTAGTTTCCCGATTGTTTTCTTTATCTTATCTTTAGATGCATTTTTTACCTTATAGTCGCTTACCGCGGCACAAGAAATAAAAACATCGCATTTGTTAAAATATTTTTTAACCTGATTAAACATTTCCGAGGCGGAAATAACTTTGATAAATTTTATTCCTTTAGGCGGTTTTAGACAGGTCGGGCCGCTAATTAAAATTACATCCCCTAATTTCTTAGATTCCTCCGCTAAAAGATAACCCATTTTGCCGGAAGAATCATTAGAAATAAACCTTATAGGATCAATATATTCCTTTGTAGGACCCGCTGTTATCAAAACAACTTTCTTTTTCATTTTATATATTTATTTAATTCAGATATGATTTTGTCTGGCTCGGACATTCTGCCGATATCTTTATCACAACAGGCGAGTTCACCTTTTTCAGGACCAATAAATTTGCAACCGATTCCCTTGAGATATAAGATGTTTTTTTGTGTGATAGGATTCTTATACATCTCAGAATTCATTGCAGGACAGAACACTATCGGGCATTTGACGGAAAGTGCAAGTGTCGTGAGGGCGTCATCGGCTATCCCGGATGCAATCTTTGCTATAATATTGGCTGTTGCAGGTGCAATTAAAAATAAATCGGATTTTTTCGCTATTGATACGTGCTCAATTTCCCAGTCAAAATCTATAGAAAACATATTGATATATACTTTATTCCTTGATAATGTCTGGATAGTAAGCGGCGTTATGAATTCCGATGCATTTTTTGTCATAACAGGGATAACTGATGCACCTGATTTAATCAACAGACGTATAATCTCGCATGACTTATATGCCGCAATTGAACCGCTAATTCCTATGATGATATTCTTATTTTTTAAATCAGTCATTTTTCATCCTCTCTTTAATAATGTTCTTTATTTCGTTAAACGCTTTCTCCAGCGAATCATTCACTACTATATAATCATAATACTTTCTATATTCCATTTCCATTTTTGCATTCTTTAACCGTTTTTTTATTTCCTGTTCGGAATCACGATGGCGTTTTCTCAATCTATCTTCAAGCACTTTCATTGAAGGTGGAATAACGAAAATCAACAACGACTCCGGATATATTTTTTTTACATTTAATGCACCTTTTACATCAATATTCAATACTACATCTTTGCCCTTCTTAAGGTTATTATCAAGTTTTTCTTTAAGTGTTCCGTAATAATATCCGTGTACTATGGCTGTTTCAATGAATTTCCTTGCTTTCCTTTTATTTAAAAACTCTTTTTTTGACAGAAAGTAATAGTCCCTGCCGTTTTTTTCATTTTTTGAAGGCGGCCGAGTTGTTGTCGATATGGAATATTTCAGACCTTTAATTCTTTTAAGTATAAGATTAACTATAGTAGTTTTACCTGCACCTGAAGGTGCTGAAATAACGATTGGTATACCCGGTTTCATTAATTATATTTTAGTTTTTTTATACTTGTTTGTCAACATAAGAAAAAGGGGCATTGTGGGATAGGATAGGTTAATGGAATCTTCCTCCTTTGGACGGCGGACACACTATCGCCCGCCACTAAACCTTTCTTGCCCGCCAACGTTTCAGTGGTGGGGGCGGGCAGGCACTATCACACTATCGCACTATTCTTTAGATAGGATTCGGAAAGACCGAGAAAAACAAAAAGAATAATATACACTGGGAATGCAAAAAATGAGTAAATTGTTAAAGTATGCAAGAAAAACGAGGTAATTCCAATGAATATTCCAAAAAGCATATTAAAATCACTTTCTTTAAAATCAATGTTTTTTAAAAAACCGCTTATACAAATATAAAAATAACGGATAAATATCAAGACATATATCGCTAACCCCAATAAACCTGTCTCAATAAAATGCTTGATAAAAATTCCGCTATTATACTTAGGAGTACTGCCCGCACCGATTCCAAAAACAGGGAACTCTTTCACTGTCTGCCAAGCTGCCATAAAATATGTTACGCTATTATTTACCAATACATCATCTCTACAGATATATTTTTTCAATGTACCGTATTTATCTATAGAAAAAAGCAATATGGCAAAAACCATGAGTGATATCCAGTAGCTGCCTCTTGATATTCTTTTAATTGTACTAAATTTTCTTTTCAGATAAATAACCTGTCCATATACCAATAAAAGCATAGATACCAGAAAAATAACCCATACGCTGCATATTTTTGTGACAATTAAATTGATACATATAACAAAACAGAATAGCATCAAAAAAACATGCTTTAATATTCCTCTTGTTTGTATCATCATAATAAAAATAATCGGAAACATTAATAAAAAAAAGCCTGAATAATTATTAATATTAAAATCAATAATAAAATTCGGCAACCACTTAAAAAAGTTGATACTCAAATATTGTGAAAAAGCAAAACATGTTATTACAGCGGCTGAAACAATAAAAGCATTTATTAGCGATGACCGTTCTTTTTCAGAAAATAAAAGAACTACATAGTAGATAAGCATCAATATCAAAAAAAACAATGCAGATTCAAACACCAATTTAACATTTCCGGAGTTTTTAACTGAAATAAGTATCGTAAATAAATATAGAAAAAGAGGAATTTTAAGGTAGGCGTTCTGCATCCATATTTTTTTCAAATATACTTTTAAAAATAACATAACAAACAGCAAAATACCTAAAATCCCGAATAAAACTTTGCTTATTATATGACCGTTATCGGGTAAAATAAAATATATTATCGGAACAAAAATAATAATACTTTGTATGCATACTAACACTATTTTACTAAAATTCATATTAGTCGCTTAAGAATTTTTTTGAGGCATCCGCTAATGCGTTTATTTTTTTATTGTTGCTCGCTTCAACATAAATTCTTATAACCGGCTCCGTGCCAGAAAGTCGCAATCCTACCCAAGAACCGTCTTCAAGTATAAATTTGTAGCCGTCAAGTTTATTTATATCCTTAACTTTGAGTGAAGCTATTTCCGAAGGTGGATTCTGCGCCAATTTAGATTTTACCTGTTCCATTTTTTCTTGCGGCATACGGAAATTAAGCCTTGTTGATAATATCACTCCTACTTCTTTGTAAATCTGCTTTAAAATCTCTTTAATCGGCTTTTTATTTATAGCCACCATTTCAGCTACCAGAAGACAAGCCAAAATCCCATCTTTTTCCGGTATATGACCCAATATGGTAAGTCCGCCTGATTCTTCACCGCCTATTATCATATCTTCCTTAAGCATCACGTCGCCTATATATTTAAAACCGACTGGTGTCTCCCTTACTTCAATACCATGTTTTTTTGCAACCGCATCAACCAAGTGCGTTGTCATAACAGAACGTGCAACAACACCCTTCCAATTCCTGGTTTTCACAAGATGATTAAGCAGAAGCGCTATCGTATCGTTAGGAGTAATAAAAGTACCATCTCTATCTATTATTCCGAATCTATCAGCGTCACCATCCGTTCCGAGCCCGAGATTATATTTTTCTTTTTTCAAAATTTTCAGTAATTCACCGAGGTTTTCCTTTGACGGTTCCGGTGGATGTCCGCCAAAAAGCACATCCCTGTAATTGTGCAAAACTTTCACTCTACATCCCGTATCTTCAAGAATCTTATCCAGATATCCGCGTCCTGTACCGTATAGAAGATCTATTATCATCTTCAGATTTGACTTTTTAATCGCTTTCAAGTCTACCAGTTGATGCAAACGTTTAATATAAAGATTTTCAGGTTCAATCTCTTCAATTAATCCTTTCTTTTTCCCTTCTGAAAAATCAATTTCTTTAATTTCCGTTTTCGATGATGCCTGTAACAATTCTTCGCACCTTTTTTCAATCGCTTTTGTTGTTTCGGGAAGTGCAGGTCCGCCCCATGAAGGCGAAAATTTTAATCCGTTGTATTCAGGTGGATTATGACTTGCAGTAAAATTTATGCCACCGTCCGTTTTCCTGCGAATTATTTCGTAAGATATAACGGGTGTCGGACAATCCCTTTTTGTAAGCAAAACCTTTATCCCATTTCCTGCAAGTACGGACGATGATAATTTTGAAAAATTTTCAGAATGAAAACGCGGATCATAACCAACAATTATTTTAGGATTATTTTTGTTATTCTGTTTTACATAATCCGCTATCGCCTGTGTTACAATTTTAACATTATCAAATGTAAAATCATCTGCTATTATCCCGCGCCAACCTGATGTACCAAACTTAATCATAAAAAACTCTCCTTAAAATCAGGGGTTAGCGTATAGCGTATAGGGATTAGTATTTGTTGTTAACTTTTGCTAACCTCTAATCCCTATCCCCTGCTTTTACTATTCCAATTCCCTTAATTTTATAAATTTAGTAATAACTTCTGAAGTCCCATTAAGTAAAACAGAAATTATATAAACCAAAATAGCCAGTGCTATAGACACAAATACTGCAAAAAACGGATTTTTAAATAATAAAAAAATGAATATTATTATAACAAGCACTACTCCTGCAACAGCGGATAGCCATGAAATAAATTTAAATGCATTTGCAATCCTTTCAAGTGACCTATACGGCGTAATCTTAAGCTTTTCAACGGAAGCTGAAACCTGAAGCGCCTTGCCGCAGTTTTTACAATACCAAGCTTTTAACGAATTATGTGCGTTACAAAAATCACAAATTTTCTCGGTCTCATCACGTAATTGCTTTCGGTCAAAAATGTATATTTTCTCTACAAGCCCTAATACGAACCATAAATTCATTCCAACAACTGCACCGGCAATCGCTTCAACAAATCTTGCAGTAATCCAATTAGGACGACTAATGTCCAGCACCAAAGATACATACAAACCGGAACCCAAACCGCCGCCGATTGCTCCGCCTATAAAACCGGCTACCACCCCTACTATTACTTTATTAATATTCTTTTCTATAAGACCGCTTGTAGCACCGATAAAAAGCCCGGCAATAGACCAAGAAAAAGAATGCGATATTGAATATGCCATAGTATGTGCAGAAAAATAATCATATAGAGGTCTATTTATTAAACCGCCCAATATACCACCTATACAACCCAATATACCACCCAAGAATGCCTTATATGACGAATGCTCAATAATGCCGCCCACATTTCCTAAAAACGCTCCACCGATTGCTCCGCCTACAACCAAATGAACAATCATAGATGATGAAGAACCTATAGTACGGCTCAATGCAATAGAAAGTATCCATCCGATAATACCTGCAAACATACCGCCTAAAGCACGGCGCATAATCCAACTCAATGTACCGACGCTATCAAATAGTTTTTGTGTTTTAACGCTTACAACCAAACCGCACCGATTGCAATACTTATCGTTTTGTTCGGAAACATTACCGCAACTTGGGCAAATCATACTTTCCTCCAGATAATATTAAACATCTTTTTATGGATTTTTGAATTTGATGCTATAAGATTACCGCTATATAAATATTCTTCCGTACCTTTATAATCCGAGATTTTTCCCCCAGATTCCTTCAAAACAACCGCACCGGCAGCCACATCCCAAGGTTTTAATCCTTCTTCCCAAAAACCTTCAAAACGGCCTGAAGCCACGTAACACAAATCAATTGCAGCAGAACCAAACCGCCTTATACCTTCCGCATGATAAACAAATTTTTTGAAATTTCCTAATACCTTCTTCTCTTTTTTCTTATAATCGTATGGAAAACCGGTTACCAATAGTGAATGCTCAATATTATTTATATTAGAAACTTCTATTCTTTTATTATTAAGATAGGCGCCTTTATTTTTTATTGCAGAAAAAAATTCGCCGCTAATAGGATTATAAACAATTCCCAACAAACCTTCCTTGCCATTGTAGAGTGCAAGTGAAATTGAAAAAACAGGTAATCTATGTACAAAATTGACCGTTCCGTCTAGCGGGTCCAAAATCCACATCAATTCATTTTCATTGACTACTCCTAAGTCACAGCTTTCTTCACATAAAAAACCTATATTAGAAAAATTATCACTTAAAATCCTCTTAATATTGTTCTCGGATTTCTTATCTGCGGTCGTAACAGGATTTCTCTCACTTTTATAGTCAACCCTAAAATTACCATAAAAGTATTTTTTCAGTATTTCCCCTGAACTAAAAACAGCACTTTTTGCAACATTAAAATAGTTTGAAAGATTTTTCATATTTTTATATTCATTACATCGCCGTCTTTAACTACATATTCCTTGCCTTCAACACGGATAAGACCGTTTTCACGTAATGTTTTTTCGGAACCGTATTTTTCAAGTTCAGAAAAATTGAAAACTTCGGCTCTTATAAAGTTCTTTTCAAAATCGCTATGAATCTTGCCCGCAGCTTTCTGTGCAGAAGTTCCTTTTTTAATATTCCATGCCCTTATTTCGGTTCCGACTGTCGTATAAAATGTTATTAAATCAAGAATCTTATAGCCCGCTAAAATCAGTTTATCTAAATCCGATTTTACTTCCAATTCTTTCTTTTCCGCATCGGAAAGTTCCAAAATTTCGTTTTCAAGTTTGGCATTAATCGGAACTAATTCATATTTACTTTTTGGAATTTGAAAATTTATGTCTTTGACATTGACAATGTAAAATATCGGTATTGATGTCAGAAGCTGCAATTCGGATGACACCCGAAAGTTATATACGTTTCCTTTTTCAATTGAATCTTTTATTGTATAAAGAATTTCTAATTCCTCTTTTGCTTCCTTAATACCACATTTCGCTTTTGGGGATATAGAAGATATCCTGCGGACAACAACTTCCAAATCCGCTAAAAATAGTTCCAGTTTTATTGTTTCTATTTCATCTGAAGGATTACAGTTTTCCCTGAAACAACTTACCACTTGGACAAGAGCGTCCATTTCGCGTATATGAGAAAGAAATTTATTGCCGAGCCCTTCACCTTTTGACGCGCCCTTGACGAGACCTGCAATATCAACAAAACGTATAGTAGTAGGTGTCAGTTTTTCCGGTTTATAAATTTCTCCAAGTTTTTTAAGCCGTGTATCCGGAACCGAAACTATCCCTATGTTCGGTTCTATTGTTGTAAAAGGATAATCTGCAACAACGGCATTTGCATTTGTTAACGCATTAAAAAGTGTGGACTTCCCAACATTTGGAAGCCCGATAATTCCTATTTGCATATTTACTCCAGTACTCAGAATACAGGATACAGAATACAGCATAAAATCTAGTCAAAAATCTTAGAAAGATGAATCCTGTGTAATGTATTCTGTATACTATTTTATTTTACATCCCGGGCAGCAGGCTCCATGTTGACGCGCAATATCGCAGGAACCTGATTCACAGATATTATTATTTGCAGAGTTACTCACCGAAAAAGTTGAAAATGTTCTTGAAATACTTTCGCTTCCACATTTTTCGCATTTAATTTTCTCACTTTTATTAGTACTGTCAATCAATAAATCAAATTCGCATTTACAATTATTACATACATAGGAATATATCGGCATTTTTATCCACCAGCCTTTTTTAAATTTTCAACATATTTCTCAGCGGAATATGCGGCAACGGCACCGTCGCTGCTTGCAGTAATAACCTGTTTCAATAATTTCTTGCGGCAATCACCGCAAGCAAAAATACCTTTCTGGCTAGTTTTCATTTCTTCATCCGCGATTACATACCCCAATTCGTCCAGTGAAATAGTATTTTTTAACATTTCCGTATTTGGAACGTATCCGATGAATACAAAAACACCGTCGCAATCCATTTTCCTTTTTTCTTTAGTTAGTGTATTTTCTACTAAAATATTTTCCACTTTATCCTTTCCACCTATTTCTAAAACATTAGTATTTAATAAAAATTCAATCTTTTCGTTCGCAAATGCTTTTTCTTGCAATATTTTGCTCGCCCTCAATTCAGCCCGCCTATGTATAACCATGACCTTTTCACTGAATTTTGTAATAAATATCGCGTCGCCTATCGCTGTGTTCCCACCGCCGACAACAATTACATACTTGTTCCTGAACAAAGCGGCATCGCAAGTTGCACAATATGAAATACCAAAACCTTTCAATCTTTCCTCTCCAGGAATATTCAGCATTTTAGGTCTTCCGCCGGTTGCAATAATTATTGACAGTGTCTGATATGTATTTTCAGATGTTATTATTTTAAATCCCTTATCTAAATGCTCAATATCGGTTACTTCGCCAAATGCCTCTTCAATACCGAATTTTTTTGCCTGTGACTTAAGTTTTCCTAACAATTCCAAACCGTTAATACCCTCATGAAATCCGGGATAATTCTCTATCAAACTTGCCATTGCTATCTGACCGTGAATACCGTAATTGTCAATTAACAATGTTTTTAATTTGGCTCTTGCGGTATAAATTCCTGCAGACAAACCGGCCGGACCACCACCAACAATTATTACATCATACATAAAATTTCCAATACAAATTTAAATATGTTTCTTTTCCTTATCTAACTCTTTAAACTTAACGTTTATGTCCCTTTTTATATTTTTAAGCGTATCATCCAAATTCCTGTTTTCAAATAATACCTTATTCCAATTTTTTATAAAAATAGCTTTCATTTCGTTAAACTTCAGTAACCTGGGATTTATTGGTATGGTTGCTTTCTCAGCTACATCCAGGTAATACTTTAATCCCTGCGGTGGAGGTTTCATAAATACGTTATATGCAGAATTTTTATATGCGGGTATACCGTTTCTTCCTTTAGCAAAAATATTCATTCCTTTCGGACCGCAATAAAAACTGATAAATCTGAAAGCTTCTTCAGGATGTTTTGAATTTTTTGAAAGAACCAAACCTGCATCATCAAACGTATATTTGGTTTTACTTCTGGGCGGCTTGGGCATAGGTACGATGTCCCACTTAAAATTTCTAATATTGCTTATAGGCGCCAGCATCCATGCGGGTGCAGGTATCATTGCAATATTACCCGATAAAAAAGGCGCAACGCCTCCTTTACCGCTAAATGAACTCAGCTCGGTTTGGGTTGGACATGCTGTTTTGTTTAGTTTAATAAGAAATTCGAGAGTTTCCTTTGCTTCATGGCTGTCAATAACACATTTCTTATTATTAACATCAACGATGCTTCCTCCGTTCAATCCAATCCATTGATCTACATAAAGTAATAATGTCCCGAACCGCTTCCTCTTTTTATTATCTATTTTTTCATCTGTCAGTTCCTGGGCAACTTTAAGAAAATCATTCCATGTCCAATTTTCATTAGGATATTGAATGTTGTTTCTATTAAAAAAATTCTTATTGTACGCCAAACACATGGTCTTTACCTGGAGCGGAAATGCATATAATTTACCGTTATATGTATAATGATCAACTATACAGGAAAAATATTTGTTCATATCAATATTATACTTTTTCACAAAATCACTCATTTGATACAATGCGTCGCGTCTTATTAAGTCATCCAATCCCATCCACCACATAAAAACATCCGGTGCGGCACCAGCGGCAACTTCTGTAAGAATTTTCTCCGGTGTTATTCCCCATTCCATTTTAATCTTGATATCCGGATTTTCTTTTTCAAATGCTTTCACTATTTCTTTCATTATCTTTATTTGATCTACCACTACTTCCGCGTTAGAAAAACGAATAGTAACTTTTTTACCGTTATAATTTGATTTACTTGTGCATCCAAAAATAAAAAAACAACCAATCACAATAATAACTTTTTTTAACATTTACATTACCCCTAAAATACAAATAAACTATAGTGAAAATTATACACAAATTACCAAATATGTCAACACAAATAATAAAGGGGACAGTGTAGATTCAAATTGCTAATGCAACAGTTTATGAAATACTTCGTGTGGAGTTAAAAAATTTAAAATTTTCCGTGGACGGTCGTTTAACATGT
>Ga0156821_1084_pt1 | contig 47553 bp, 49 predicted proteins | sample RifOxyD2_FD_112121 | JGI IMG/M metagenome (GOLD analysis project Ga0156821, IMG submission 112121) | Elusimicrobia bacterium RIFOXYD2_FULL_34_30 | reverse complement strand
AGAAAAAATAATTTTAATAAAATTGTGTTTTACAACAGGTTGGAAGCAAACAAAAAGAATTATCTCTAGAAATATACCGTGAGTAGTAGTGTGGGGTAACTACCAATTTCTAACAAAATTATACATAGAATAATTAGTTTGTTGCAGTAAACAGGTTCTAATAGCTTTTAACTTTTGACCCCATAAATGGAAATGTAAAAACCGCTGAAAATTATCAGTGGTTATTTTGTTTGTTGGAAAAAAATATTATTTTTTGAGTTTTAAAAAGACCTTGACATAAATAGATATGTTCTTTATACTTATTGGAGAGGATAATGGAGATTCAACTAAAAATATTTTTTTAATTTGCCCAATGTGCAATTCACTAATGGGAATTTTATGTTTGTAAAAATAATATATGTTAAAAAAAAATAAAAAGAAGATTATTTTTACGTTAATAGTGTTTTTTTGTGCTCTTTCTCATTTGAGAGGAGCAATTTTTTATGTTGATGTGAATGGAAATGATACTTCAGGTACGGGGAATCAGAGTAGACCATGGAAGACATTGGCATATGCTGTAACCCGTGTGCCTGCTAATTTAGGGAATACAATTCATTTAAATGCAGGTATTTTTACAGAAATACAAACATCAGAAGTGCCGACTGGAGTTAATATAGAAGGTGCAGGATCAAATAATACAATTCTTAAAGGAAATATTCTTAATTCTAATCTTAATAGCATTCCTCTTATAAGTTTACAGGCAAGTCCCATCCAATATGGTAATCAGATGTTAAGTAATTTCAAGATAGATGGTAACAGCAAAACACTTTATTCCGGTATAAAGATTAAAGGCAGACATAATGTCATAATTCACGATATTGTTTTTTCAGAAATTTATTTTTCAGGTGTAGATGTTACATCTGGCGGCGCAGCGCAAGAACATGTAGGACCAGATACCTACCTTGTGGGATTTCAGGCTTATAATCTTAGTTTCAATAATTGTTCGCGGGATATGGGAGGTTGGTCATCTGGTGTGTTGCAGTTGGCACATCTTGAGAATGCTGTTGTTCATGATATTACAATTTCAGAAAATAGGGGATATGGAATTACTTATTTAGATTATGGTTGGTTCAAAGGTCTGAAAATATATAATTGTAATATTAATGTCCCGATTATTGATACTGATGCTGGTTCGGATTTTGCGATTAAATTATCTAATGTTTATAACGATTGTGAGATATATAGTAATAATTGTAACGGACGGTTTTCTTTTGTGTATGGTAGCAAATTAAGTGGAACAAGTAGCATAAAAGTACATGATAACAAACTTATTTTTACGGGAACCGCACAAAAGGAAGCCGTTGAACTGGTTGCTTCTGATGTTGAGTTGTATAACAATTATATTTCAGGATTTGGACATGGTATTAATATTTTTGGAAAGAAAGATATTAATAATGTTTATATCCATAATAATACTTTTTTTAATCAGCTCGTTAACCAATTGTTGATTACCGTAAGCAAAAATCCGGTTAATAATTTGAATTGTTCAATAACTAATGTCGGATTGTATAATAATGTTTTTGATAGTGTTAATGGTAATGTTCCTGTGGGGGTTAGTGTTGAGTCGAATAGCGGTTCTTACGGACCATTAAGCGGTTTTAAGATTAAAAATAATATTTTTATGACCGAAAACGGTATTAACGCAAGTCTTATTAATACCTCGCCGAGCGTTAGTATTACTAATTCGGAGGTAAGATATAACTGTTTATATAATACGATTAGAGGCAATTATTCTCTTGGTGTTTCGTTCGGAAACAATTTGGAGAATACGGATCCAAAAATTACAAAAACCGGTGAACGCTATGACACATACTATACGCTATTGTCATATAGTTCTTTGATAGATAAGGGATATGATGTTGGTCTGCCGTATTTTGGGTCCAAGCCCGATATTGGCAGATACGAATATACAATTCCTGATGTAACGGCGCCTTCAAGGATAGGTAATTTATCTATGCTGGATGTTAGTAGTGTTACAGTTGTGATTCAGTGGACAGCACCGGGTGACGATGGGGTTGCGGGTACGGCAAGTTTTTATGATATACGGTATTCAAACGTTTATTCTGAAGTATCTAATTGGAGCGAGAGTGCAAGTAAATGTGGGAGTGAACTAATGCCGACGGAAGCGGGTAATATCCAGGCATATAAAATAAAAGACCTTACACCTGATACAGTTTATTACGTTGGAATCAAGGTCGGAGATGAGGTTCCAAATTGGAGTGATGTTTCAAATGTTTTAGCGGTAAAAACGGATGTTATACCTGATACGGTACCTCCGGGAAAGATTGTTGATTTGGCAGTCAGTGATTATGATAGCACAAGTATAACGTTGGGTTGGACAGCAGTAGGTGACGACGGTTCTTCGGGGACTGCTAATAAATATGAAATAAGAAGATACAATGTTTTAATAAATGATAGTAATTGGGCTTTGGCGACGGTATGTGATAATGCGATAACGGTTAAATCAACGGGTAGTAATGAAAGTTTTATTGTAGATGGACTGACTCCAAATACTGCATATTATTTTGCTGTAAAATCGGCCGATGAAGTACCTAATTGGTCTTTGGTTTCTAATTCTGTAGGGGCGACTACATTAGAAACCGGGAATAATAAACCACAGGTAAGTGATTTAGCTCAAAGCACGATAGTTGGTCAACCGTTGGGCTGGGGTGGTTGGACAACTCAGCAGAAGAAAACAACAATATTTACGATAAGCGATAAGGACGAAGGGAATACCTTTCAATATAATATTCAGTTTTCGTTAAGTTCTGATTTTTCGAGTTTGTATATAGATTCGATCCAGCCGGATACTGCGATACTCAATTCAGGTGCAACCTGTTATATTACATCGGTATTGCCCGAAGGAAGATGGTTCTGGCGAGTGCGAGCGATAGATAATACGGGAAGATACAGCGATTTCGCCAGTGGAACTGTATTAGATAATAATAATTTTGGAATAGACTTGAGTCCCCCTGTAAGTACTTTGATGAGTAGAATAGATACGTATATAACATCTGCAACAATTATAGTTTCTGCAGCTGACGGATTATCAGGTTTAAATAGTGTTCCGGATAAGATAAAATATACAAAATCACAAAATTTTGATACAGGTTCTGTTATAGAAAGTGATTGGTTTGATGTTAATGGAATATATGTTGAAGGGTTGGAGCCCAATACTACATACTATTTTCAGGCTAAGACTAGAGATGTTTTAAATAATGAGAGCAGTTGGACAGGCACATATAATAAGGTGACTAAATGCAATTTTCCTGAAGTTACTTGGGGCGAGGTTTATGCCAGTAGCATAAGTATTGGTTGGACAAATTCGGTGCCGGGTAACCCTGATAAGACAAGATATTTAGTTGAATTGTCAAGTACTAATTTCAAACCGGGTACAGTTATGGTCTGGAGTGAGACAACCTGTGATGCATCAGGTATTACAATATATGGGTTGTATCCACGAACTGTTTATTGGGCGCGTGTGAGTGCAATAAATTATAGTAATGAAGCATCAGTTACAATATTGGGTAATAGTAAAATAACATTATCGGCAGGGGGTACTGGGAGTGGAGGTGGAAGCGGTGGTGGTGGTAGTGGCGGAGGCTATAATGATATGTTGCCGCCTGATGAAGTTAATGATTTGATGGCAACACCATTAGGGGAAAATAAGATTAAGCTTGATTGGTTGGAATCAACAAGCGACGATATTAAAAATTATATGGTGTATATGTCTACTGGAGATATGGATTATACTACTCCAAGTTATATTGTTAGTAGTACGCAAACTGAAATAACGATAGATGATTTGATAGACGGACAGGAGTATAAGTTCGTCGTAAGAGCAGTGGATGAGTATGGAAATGAAGATATGAATACCGATATAGTTACTGAAACCGCTGTTGAAGATTTATTAGATAGGACATTAACAAGATTAAGCACCCCTACTAATGGAGTGAAGATTAGCGGTACTAATGTTTTGTTACTGGCTGAGAATTTGTTGGGAGCAACGACTAATATTAAAGAAGTGACATTTGAATATAGAAAGGTCGGAGATACAGACTGGACAGCTGTACCAGTACCAATACATGTTAAAGGGCAGAGCAATCCTGATACGGGATACCCGTATTATATGCAATGGGATGTTAGTAGTATAGCTAATAATCAACAATTAAATTTAAGAGCACGAGTGACAAATGTTAATGGTGTTGAAGAAGAGCAACCGGGATATATTACAATAAAGATTGACCATGTAGACCCTGATATACTGGAAACAGTGGACCATAAATATGAACGTGTGGACAACCGTAAGTTGAATATAGTCAGGATTCTTGATACTTATTCAAACACATTAGGTTCAGTAAAAATATCAACTGGTGTGTTAGTTTATGGTGCAACCGATAAGATTAAGATAATTATGGATCCTTCAGATGCACCAACTGTAGATGAAAATTTAATACGAATAGGTTATACTTATAAGATAGAGTTTGAAAGTGGACAGACATTCTTTTTTGAGGATTTGGAGATATCATTGCCGTATAAAGATGAAGATAATGACGGTAGAACAGATGATAATGATGTATTGAGTAACAAGTTGGCAATTTATACCTACAATGGTGAGAAAGTAAAATGGAGCAAAATAACGTCGTCTAGACTTAATAAAATGATAAAAATAGTCACTTGCAAGACAAACCATTTATCATTCTTTGGTGTTTTTGCAGTGGTGCAAAGCGAATTAGTTATGGCACATGTATATCCTAATCCGTATAAACCGTCGATCGGGCATACTAAAATATTTTTTACTAATTTAACATCACATTCTAAAATACAGATTTTCAATACATCAGGTGAATTAGTGTATCAGGATGAGCGGGATACACCATTAGGCGAGCTTACTTGGGATACAAATAACAACGATTTAAAACCGGTAGCAAGCGGTGTGTATATATTTATGATAATAAATGATATAAACCAAATGAAGCGAGGGAAGTTGGCTATTATAAGGTAAATAACGTTATATCGTTTATAAAATAGTCACGGGGTAAAGTACTGTCATGCCCGTAGCAGATTTAATCGTAACCGTCCTTTTTGGGATGGTTTTTTTTGGAATTCTTTTTCCGTTTTTTGCATCAAATAAATAGTAAGACAAATATATATTTTTTTGTAAAAGTCGAAATTACTGTACTAAATGACAACGATAGTTTTTCGAGGTTTATATAAATATAGAAAGTATAAGGAATTTATTTAAAGGAAAAAATAGATTCGCGAAATATTTATATTTATTAATTGTTGTTGTTTTACTAATCAACTTAACTACAATATTTTTGTTAAGCCTGCCTTTTTTTGAATCAATATTTATTATTAAAAAAAATCTTTTTAGCGTTATTGCGGTAATTGTCATGGTTTTAACTGCCTTTTCATTTTTAAAAATGCATGGTTATTTTAAACAAAAGAAAGAGGAAGCAAAATATAGAAATATAATTGATACGGCAATGGAAGGATTCACTATTATAGATAGTAATGGGAATTTTATTGAAGTGAATAAAGCATTCTGTAATATGTTAAATTATAGTAGAGAACAAATACTTAAAATGAATATAAAAGATTTAGACATCGTAGAAAAGGACGATGAAATTGCACAACATATTTACAGGATAAAAGAATATGGACACGATAAGTTTGAAACCCAGATCAAAGGGGGAAATGGGATGATTATCAATGTTGAGGTAAGTATAAGCCATATGATTCAGTGTAATAAAGATTTATATTTCTCATTTGTTAGAGATGTAACGCAAATAAGAAATATAGAGGAAGTGTTAGGAAAGGAAAATATAAGATTGAAAGCTCTTAATGATATCAAATCGGAATTTATTTCTGTTGTTGCCCACGATTTGCGGACACCGCTAACATCAATAATAGGTTTTGCGGATACGCTATCAAATAAAAAAATAAAATTAACAGAAGATAAAAAAGAAATATTTTTAGGTTATATTAAGGAAGAATCTAACAGGTTAGGAAGATTGATTTCTGATTTTTTGGATATACATACAATGGAGGAAGGTAAGCTTGAATTTGATTTTAAAAAAGTAAATATCGGAGTGCTTATTAATAATACGTTAAGGATGCACAGCATAAATACCAAGGGAATAAGATTGGTTTTCGAATTCGAACAAGACCTGCCTGAATTAAGTTTGGATAAGGACAGAATAAGGCAGGTATTACAAAATCTCATTGAAAATGCCATTAAATATTCACCGCAAAATTCAGTAGTGACAGTTACCGCAAAAAAAAATCTCAATGAAGTTCAGATTAAAGTAATTGATCAGGGTCCCTGCGTTCCTAAAGATGAGAGAGAAAAAGTGTTTCAGAAATTTTATAGATCGGAAAGCGATGTGTTAAGAAAAAAGCGGGGTACGGGTTTGGGATTGTCGATTGTGAAGATGGTAATTGAAAAACATGGTGGAAAGATATGGGTAGAAGATAATTTTCCTTTTGGTTGTTGTTTTGTTTTTAATTTGCCAATAAACGATAAAAATATGCACTAACGAATTAAAAGAATAAAATGGATTAGGAAATATCATTCCCGGTTTGACGGGATTTTTTATTTTCTAATCCGCTTTCGTGAAATTCTACGGGCGTAACACGTAGCGATTCAATATTTATCCTGCATCCAGAAGACCACGCCTGTAAGGGCGCACCTAAAAGTGCGGATGAATGGTCTTCGGGCAGGATTCCGCTCCGTGGAATCCTGAAACAAAAGATACCACGGGTTTTTAACCCGTGGAGCTTCATTTAAAAAAATATTAAAAGTTTTTAATCTATTTCTAATCTTATTCTAATAAATTTATACTAAACTATAGAAAAAAGAAATTAAAATTATTGCGGAGGTATGGAGAATGAATAATTTGTTGGATTTAATCGTTGCATCTTTCATCATAGTAACAAATGTATTTTTGGGACCAAAATACTATGTGAAAGAGAATTATGAGGATAGGAAATCGGAAGTTACTGTTAAATCGGTCAAAGGTGATTCCGATTTGAAAAAAATAACTTTTATTTTACATAAAGAAAAAGTTAAAAATGTTAGAAATACTGCCTCAAGAAGAAATGAAAAATATAAACAAATGTTGGGCAGATTAAAATGGAAAACGCTTCCTGTTTCATATGGTGTAAATTCCGAAGAATATTTTTCCTATATTCATAATACGTCGCAGGAATGGAATGATAAATTGAGTGCAAATATATTTGCACAACCGGAATGTATTACCAGCGGTAGTTTAATTAGAGACGGCTATAATACATTTTCCTGGCAATCGCTGAGTTCTTTTTTTGGCAGAGATGTGATATCAGTGACACGGATAATTTACAACACTCGTCAAAAAACAGTAGTTGAATTTGATGTTGCTTTTAATTCTGACATGAATTGGAGTGTGAATCCGAAAAGTGACAATGATGTAAACAAAGTTGCCTCAGATGCGTTTAAAAATGTGATTTCACTAATTGACTTAAAAAATAATGAAATTCCGGAATCAAAAATGTACGGATATTTAAATCAGGGTGTAATCAACAAATAGAAAATATTTTTTTAAAAAGGATAGTACAATGAATATTTTAATAATTTCTACTAATCAGAATAAAAAACCGGTTGTGGTTATGCCGCTTGGAGCATGTATGGTTGCCGAAGCATGTGGGAAATTAGGGCATAAGATAAAAATGCTGGATTTAATGTTTGTTAAGGACACTTTAAGTGTTTTAAAAAGAGAAATAAATGTTTTTAAGCCGGATATAGTAGGATTATCTGTAAGAAATATAGATAATAATAATTTGAATAAGCCTAAATTATATATTGGGAAACTTAAAGATTTGGTTAATGTAATAAAAAATAATAGTAAGGCGACTATTGTTTTGGGTGGTTCTGCGGTCGGTATATTACCGGAGGAATTGTTGCGTTATACGGAGACATCTCTTGCGGTAACCGGATACGGAGAAATCGTATTCCCAAAATTAATAGATGCTATTATTAAGAATGACTCGTTAGATATTCAAGGTGTTGCCCGTATAGAAAATAATAGGTTTATTGAAAAAAAGTTTTCAAGTTATTTTATCTCAGATTTATGTAATGTGCCTGATTTTGAAAAATGGATAAATGTTAAACGCTATCTCAAGCAGCAAGGCAGTATACCGGTGCAGACTAAGAGAGGTTGTCCTTATAATTGTATTTATTGTACTTATTCAATTAATGAAGGAAAGAAGTATCAATTATTCAGTCCTGAAAGTGTTGCTGATTCGGTTGAAAGGATTGTTGAAAAGGGATTCAGTGATATTGAATTTGTTGATAATGTGTTTAATTCTCCATATCAGCACGCAGTTGATGTTTGTGAAAATATCAAAAGTAGAAAGATTAATGCAAGATTTAATACTATGTCCCTTAATCCGAGCTTTATTAATGATAGACTTCTTGATGTTATGGATGATATAAATTTTACCGGAATAGGAATAACAGCAGAAAGTGCTTCGGATACAGTTTTGCAGAATTTAGGTAAAGGATATAATTTATATGCGTTGAAGAAGGCGGCTTTATCGGTTCTTAGACATAATATACCCTGTTTTTGGATGTTTATGTTAGGTGGTCCCGGTGAAACTAAAGAAACGGTTTTAGAAACTTTGGAATTTGCGAAGAAGTTTATAAAGCCCAAAGATATAGTGTCTTTGACGATAGGTATTAGAATTTATCCGGGGACGGAACTTGAAAAGAAATCAAGAGAGGAAGGCATTTTTAATACCGGCATGGTTGATTTATTAAATCCCTTATTTTATGTTTCACGGGATTTGGATAGGGATTGGATTGTTTCAAAAATAAAAAAGTATAAAGAAAAATATTTTAATTTTATTGACTTGGATTCCATGGAATTAAGTTTCTTACCTTCAATATATGGATTAGGATATTTATTCGGAATTAAACCTCCTTTATGGAAAAATATCTCATCTGTGAGACAAATAACGAGGTTTTTGGGGATTAATTTATGAAAACAAAAGAAAAAACAAGTTGTGTACACCTTGCTTCAGTATCTACTGTTGTGCCTTCTTTTAGCGCGACCCAGCAGGAAACGGAAATATTTACTGAAAAAAATTATAGAGGTAAGATTGGCGAAAGAGGTTTTAATATTATGCATAAAGTATTGAATCATCCGAGCATACAAAAACGTCACTATTCGGTTGATAATTTTGAAGTGTTTTTAAATGAAGATGCAGATAACAAGATTAAACGCTTTACTGATTCTGCGGTTGAATTATCAAGCAAAGCGATAAAAGAATCATTGCTGAAAGCAGAAATTTCAACCAAGGAAGTTACTGCTCTTGTTGTTAATACATGTACGGGATATATTTGTCCCGGAATTTCGACATATCTAATAGAAAAACTTGATTTGAATAAAAATATACAATCATATGATCTTGTAGGCAGCGGTTGCGGCGGGGCAATACCAAATATTAAGATTTGCGAAGCGTTAGCCGGAGAATCTACTGATAATATAGTATTAAGTGTTTCAGTTGAAATCTGCAGCAGCGTATTGCAGATGACAAATGATCCAAGCCAGTTGGTATCAAATTGTATTTTTGGTGACGGTGCGTCAGCATCGGTATTATGGAATAGGCCTTTGGGGCTCAAACTTGTAGGAATAGAAAGTTTATATATTCCTGAATATCGCGAAGACATACGTTTTATCCATAAAGACGGGCAATTGCATAACAAATTATCTTCAAGACTTCCTGTCTTAACCGGTAAAGCAGCATCAAAATTAATAGATAATCTTTTAAGGAAATCCGTATTAAAAAAGGAAGACATTAAGCACTGGGCGTTTCATCCGGGCGGTGAAAACGTTATAAATGCAGTGAAAAAAGAAGTTGGTTTAAATGAAGAACAATTATCACATACAAGGTCCGTATTATCAAAATACGGAAATATGTCTTCTCCTACCGTGATGTTTGTTCTAAATGAAATTCTCAATAAAGGTGTCAATGTAAACGATTGGTTAATTGCAGTATCTTTTGGAGCCGGTTTTTCTGCACATGCATATCTTTTAAGGGTGTGAAATTGAAGTTTTTATGATATTTAAAAGTAATATTTTATTGATTGCTATTATATTTATTCATTGCCAAGTATCAGCTGCAGCGAAAACTAATTTACCACTGAGAAGCATTAAATTGCCAGAAGGATTCAAAATAGAGGTTTTTGTTAGTAATCTAAAAGGTGCGCGTTCGTTAATTCTTGGAGAAAAAGGGACTGTTTTTATAGGGACACGCAGCGAAGGAAAGGTTTATGCAATAAATAAAGAAAAAGAGGTTATTACTATTGCCCGTGGTTTGAATATGCCTAACGGAATAACATTTTATAATGGCACGCTTTTTGTTGCTGAAATAAATAGGATATTAAAATACGCTGATATTGAAAATAGATTAAAGAATCCTCCCGAGCCAGAAATAATAAATGATACTCTTCCGCAAGAATCGCATCACGGGTGGAGATATATCGGTTTCGGTCCCGATAAAAAACTTTATGTTGCAATAGGAGCGCCTTGCAATGTTTGTATATCTAAAGATGAACGTTTCGCGACTATAATGAGGATGAATATTGACGGCAGTGGAATGGAGATATTCGCTTACGGTATACGGAATAGCGTCGGTTTTGATTGGAATCCGAAAACAAAAGAACTATGGTTTACTGACAACGGAAGAGATTGGCTGGGAGATGATATCCCGCCGGACGAACTAAACCGCGCCCACAAAAAAGGTTTGAATTTCGGATTTCCTTATTGTTATGGAGATAATATTCGAGATACTGATTTTAAAAACTTTTCTTACGAGGGATTTATTAAGCCAGAAATGAATCTTGGCCCACATGTTGCAGCTCTCGGCATGAGGTTTTATACCGGGAATATGTTCCCGCAGGAGTATCATAATCAAATATTTATAGCCGAGCATGGTTCCTGGAATCGCACAAAACCTATAGGTTACAGAATAACTTTAGTACAATTAAAAGATAATAAAGCAATAAAATATGAAACATTTGCAGAGGGTTGGCTGATAAATAAAAAAGTGTGGGGACGGCCTGTTGATGTATTAGTTATGCCGGACGGCGTATTACTTGTTTCGGATGATAAAGCAGATGTGATATATAGAATAAGTTATATTACCGAATAAGGTAAAGACGATTGGGTTTGCCCGCAAATGCTTTAATAGGAGAGCATTTGGGAATGACAAAAGTTATAGACGGTGATTTGGTAAAAGGCATGAGATGGTATGATAATGAATGGGGTTATACAAACCAGATGATTAAAGAGGCAGTAAGAATTACTAAAGAAAGACTGTGACTGTCGGAGTTAATATGAAAAATATTTTACGAATTTTATTCTTAATTTTATTTACCGTTTTTTCATTTGTATTTTTTTCAAAGTCATACGAAGCACAACAAACAAAATTAAAAGCAAAAGCTATCCTTTATAATCCTTTAGGAAAAAAGGTCGGCGTAGTATTATTCAAACAGGAAACGAGCGCTGTCAGAATCATGGTTGACATAAAAAATCTGCAATCGGGGATACATGCATTCCATATACACGAGCATGGTAAATGCGATTTTCCGGATTTTCAAACATCGGGAGGGCATTTTAATCCTTTAAATAAAGAGCACGGATTTTTAAATCCCAAAGGTCCTCATGCCGGTGATCTACCAAATCTGGAGGTTAATAAAAACGGAACCGCATATGTTGAGTTTGAAACAGGATTGGTTACGCTTAAACTTAATGCCAAGAATTCGCTTTTAAATAAAAATGGTACCAGTGTGATAATTCACGAAAATCCGGATGATTATTTAACAAATCCTGCGGGTAAAGGAGGCAAACGGATAGCTTGCGGAATAATAAAAGAAGAAATGGAGTAGATTATTTTTTGATATGATGAGGGGTGTGATATGTTTGGAAAAGGAATTACAGTTTTTAAGTTATTTGGATTTGAGGTTCGTATTGACGCAAGTTGGATTTTCATTGTCGTATTAGTTACATGGACACTAGCATTGGGTTTTTTCCCTTATCGTTATTCGGGGCTTTCGAAAGGAACCTATTGGTGGATGGGAATTATAGGCGCTTTAGGACTATTTGCTTCTATTGTTTTTCATGAACTGTTTCATTCTTTAGTAGCGAGAAGATATGGTTTGCCTATACATGGGATTACACTTTTTATTTTTGGTGGTATTTCAGAATTAGAAGATGAACCACCAAGTGCAAAAGCAGAATTTTTTATAGCTTTTATGGGTCCTTTTTCTAGTATTTTTTTAGGATTTTTATTTTTTGGAGTCTCTTATTTAATGCGTACAAATAATTGGCCTGTATCGGTATTCGGTGTTTTTGCATATATTAGTTGGATCAATTTTATTCTTGCATTTTTTAATTTGGTACCTGCATTTCCGCTTGATGGAGGTAGAGTTTTGCGTTCAATACTATGGCAGTTGAAAAATAATATTTTTTGGGCTACACATATTTCTTCATGGATTGGTTCTGCTTTCGGAATGTTTTTAATTCTTCTTGGAGTAGTATTTGTTTTAATTGGTTCTTTCATCAGTGGCATATGGTTTTTTCTTATTGGAATGTTCCTTCGCAATGCTGCAAAGATGTCGTATCAACAGCTTTTACTGAAAAAAGTTTTACAAGGTGAATCTGTAAAACGTTTTATGAAGACAAATCCGATAACTGTTCCCCCTGATACTTCACTAACGGCATTTGTTAATAATTATATTTATAGATATCATTATCCGACATTTCCTATAGTAAATGAAGATAAACTCATTGGTTGTGTTGGTTCCGATGAAATAAAGAATGTATCACGAGAGGATTGGGATAGACAAACTGTTCAAAGTGTTGTGAAACAATGTTCAACCGATAATACCGTAACTTCTGATACTGATGCTATGAAAGCGTTTCTAAAAATGAATAGGACCAATAATACCCGACTTATGGTGATTGAGAATGATCGGTTGATTGGTGCAATTACTCTGAAAGACATGTTTCAGTTTTTTTCTGCAAAATTAGCTCTTGAAGGTGCAAATTACGAAGAATGAAATTACCTTTAAATAAAACAAAAATTGTATGTACTATTAGACCTTCATCAAGGGCGTCTTATGTACTTAAAGAGATGATTAAAAATGGAATGTCTATAGTACGCAATGGATAGATGCCGAAGGTTTAATCGCTCTTGACGATGCAGTAATAATATCGTTATTAAATGCATTAATAAAAAATTTCGATTCTATACATCTAAGGAAAAGATACCTTCATGTGTTTTGTACAATGTAAGAAAAAGGTTTTGGATAGACAGCTGATTCAGCTACTTGATGCGATGCATGACGCAAGTGTTGGAAATACAATTATGATGATGGCAAAACGATTCTTAATTATTTTAATAAAAAAATGGAGAACAGAAGCAATCCCAAATTACCTTTAATATCAACTCCCGAATAACTTCCGAACTGCCTTGCCTGCCCGCTTGAATTAAGTATCAGGCAAGGCACTTACCTTTAAACTACTAATTCTGAATGAATTTTGATTTGAACATTATAATTCCTACACAATTATGACATAGGTTACTCTAAAGATAACAGATAATTGTTGACATAAATTCTAAATATGGTATAATTTATCCAATTAATTGATTGAGTTATTTTTCTATTAAACCAGAAAAATTATCTTGATTTATGTTTTTATGTTTAGTATAATAACAAAATAATTTAAGGGGGAAAAATTATGCTTGAAAAACCGAGAAAGAAGAAAATCATAGAATCATTCAAGGTTCACTCAACAGACACAGGCTCGCCGAACGTGCAAATAGCTATAATGACTGAAAGGATAAACCAGCTAAGCGAGGAGCATTTTAAAAAGTATCCTAAGGACCATGCTTCAAGAAGAGGACTTCTTAGACTTGTAAGTAAAAGAAGACAACTTCTAAATTATTTAAAGGAGAAAAATCCAAAGAGCTATTCTGAAATTATAGGAAAGCTGGATATAAGAAAGTAAAAAATGAATGAAATTAGAATCGACATAGAAGGTAAGCCGCTGATTATAAAGACAGGGGAATTAGCAAAACAATCGTCTGGTGCCGTAACAGTTCAATACGGTGAAACAGTTATTTTGGCTACTGCAAATGCAAATTTAACTCCGCAGGAACCTAAGTATTTTCTTCCGCTTACGGTTGACTATCGCGAGAGAACATATGCAGCGGGAAAGATTCCCGGTGGTTTTTTTAAAAGAGAGGGAAGGCCGAGAGAAAAAGAAATATTAACCTCAAGAATGGTAGATAGGACAATAAGACCGCTTTTTCCAGAAAATTATTTCTGTGAAACACAGGTTGGTGTTACGCTTTTATCTTCGGATATACAAAATGATTCCGATGTTTTATCGGTAATCGGTGTTTCTGCCGCACTTCTTCAATCGGGTGTACCGTATTTTATACCGGTTGCAGCAGTAAGAGTCGGAAGAATAGATGGAAAGTTTGTTATAAATCCAACATTTTCAGACAGGGAAAAATCAGACGTAGATTTATTCATATCTGCAACTGAAAAAGGTATAGTAATGCTGGAAGGCGGACCAAACGAAATTGACGAAAAAACAATAATAGATGCTATAAAATTTGGACTCGGTTTCATACCCGAGTTAATTAATAAGCAGAAAGAGTTTATAAATCCTAATAAGGCAGCATTTAAGGCACCCATTATTGATGAAACCGTTAAAAACGAAATAACAAAAAATTATAAAGAAAAAATTAATGATGCAGTGAGAATTCACGAAAGAAAAGAAAGAGAATTAAAAATAAATGAAATAATGGTTCAGGCAAAGTTGAATTTTCCGGAAAAAGAAAATGATGTTGAAAACGTCATAGAAGAATTAATCCAAAAAGAAGCACGTAATATGATAGTAAATCTCGGGGTTAGATCTGACGGTCGTAAACCCGACGAGATAAGAAACATAGATTGTAAAATAGGGGTTCTACCGCGCACACACGGTTCAGCAGTTTTTACACGCGGCCAGACACAAGCGCTTGCAACCACAACGCTTGGCACACCGCAGGATATGCAGATAATGGATGAACTTGAGGGTGAATATAAAAAAAGATTTATGCTTCATTATAATTTTCCTTCATTTGCAGTCGGTGAAGTAAAACCCGAGAGAGGTCCCGGAAGACGCGAAATAGGACACGGAGCTCTTGCGGAAAAATCACTAGAAAAGGTTTTACCTTCCGAAGAAAATTTTCCTTATGCAATAAGAATTGTTTCGGATATTCTTGAATCTAACGGTTCTTCTTCCATGGCTACGGTATGCGGCGGTTCACTTGCTTTAATGGATGCTGGTATCCCGATTAAATCCGGAGTGGCCGGAATAGCAATGGGATTGATGACCGAAGGTGATAAATATGTTATTCTGACGGATATACAGGGACTCGAAGACCATTACGGTGATATGGATTTTAAAGTTGCAGGGACAAGGGTAGGTATAACCGGAATACAGATGGACATTAAAATAGATTCGGTCAAAATGAATATTTTAGAAGAAGGGCTTGAAAAAGCAAAAATAGCAAGATTAAAAATTCTTGATATTATGGACAAAACAATATCTCAATCCAAGAGTGCGCTTTCTGAATATGCACCTAAAATGATTACAATAATGATTGATGTTGCAAAGATAAAAGACGTTATTGGTTCAGGCGGTAAAATTATAAGAAAAATAATTCAGGATACAGGTGCTGAAATTAATATTGAGGATGACGGTAAGATAACTATATCTGCAGTAAACAGCGAATCGCTGAATATGGCAAAACAAAGGATAGAAGACATTACTGCCGATGTCGAAGTCGGTAAAATATATAAAGGCAAAGTTGTTTCAATTACAAACTTCGGAGCATTTGTTGAAGTTTTGCCAAACAAGGACGGGTTAGTTCATATTTCCCAGATAGAAGAAAAAAGAGTTGAAAAAGTTGAGGATGTATTAAAATTAGGTGATGAAATATGGGTGAAAGTAATGGAAGTAGACAAGCAGGGCAGAATCAATCTTTCCAGAAAACAAGCAATGAAAGAAATGGAAAAAAAATAAAAGAAATTGAAGAAATTCTTTCCGCATATAACTTTATGAAGGCGGAAGGGCTTTTAGAGATTGAATATGTTTCTGATGATACAAAATTTAAATTAAAGCGTAAAAATATTGCCGTTTCTTCCGCTAATTATTTTATAAAGGAAAGGAATAAAGAAGAAGAGAAAAAAGAAGAGGTTATCCGAGATGCTATAAGCATAAGGACGCCGCTTTCAGGTACTTTTTATGCTACGCCTAAGCATGGTGAACCACCGTATGTAAATGTCGGAGATACGGTTGAAGAAGGGAAAACTGTGTGCATAATTGAAGCAATGAAAGTAATGAATGAAATAAAGGCCGATACAAAATGCAAAATATTAAAAATATTGGCTGTCAATGCCAAACCCGTTTCTACAGGTGAGGTTCTTTTTTTGGTTAAGCCGATATAGAAGGTTAGAAGGAGGAATTGGTTTTATGATGACGGAAATTGGTTTCACCGCAGGAAAGATTTGGAAGTATTTGGATAAAAACGGAGAAGTTACGGCATTAAAGCTTAAATCGGCATTAGGAATAACAAATACTGTTTTGTATATGGGTATTGGCTGGCTTGCGAGAGAAAACCAAGTAAATATTGTTGAATATGCAAAAGGATATAAAATATCTTCAAAGAAATAAAATCCATAGCATAAAATAATTATTGCAAGCAGAATTCAGTGAGAATTTAAAATTAAGTTTGCTAATAATTAAATTTTAGCGGGATAAATCCCGTTAGAAAATGTTGTGGAATAAACATTCCACATTTACTAAAATTTTAATGATGTTTTATGAATCTTTTTTACTCGGACTTATCCAGGGCATAACTGAGTTTCTTCCTATTTCCTCAAGTGGTCATTTGGTAATCTTTCAAAAAATATTAAATGTAGGTAATCAGATTGAATTTGATGTTTTTTTGCACTTTGCAACGGTTTTTGCTATTATAATATTTTTCAGAAAAGATGTAATTGAATTAATCAAAGGTTTATTCGGCAAAAGCACAATCGGCAAAAAAATGGTTTTGGGCATAATAATCGGTTCTATTCCCACCGCAGTTATAGGTTTTATATTTAAAGATTTTTTTGAAGCAAAGTTTGGACAACCGGGAATTGTTTCGGTAATGTTAATATGCACAGGTTTGATTTTGTGGTTTTCGGAAAAATTTTCAAAATCGGATATTTTTAATAAAAATTATACATCGACAAAAATGCTCGATTACTTGCTGATAGGATTGGCACAAGGTATAGCAATAATGCCGGGGATTTCTCGCTCCGGCGCAACTATATCTATGGCGCTACTTCTGGGTTTGAAAAAGGAATGGGCTTTCAAATACTCTATGCTTTTATCAATACCTGCGGTTTTAGGTGCAGGCATCTTGGAAATGGAAAAGGTTAAAATAACATCTCAATATTTTCTCGGAGGAATTATAGCCTTTTTTTCCGGAATATTAGCTTTATATGTTTTATCAAAAATCGTAGTATCAAAAAAATTACATAATTTTTCATATTACCTTTGGTTAGTAGGCATTTTAGGATTAATTTTTATATGAAAAGAAATGATATTCGTGGTTTAATATTAATTGTATTAGGTATTCTATTCCTATGGTTCTTATCTTTTCCGCAGCATTCAGGAATCGTAGGTTTTCATTTAAAAAAAATAACAGGTGTAGTATTTGGTAAGGCATCGTATATATTCCCGTTCATACTATTATGGATAGGTATAAAACTTTCGTTCAACAAGAAATTGAATAGTACTAATATTAAATTTGTATCCGATATATTTATTATAGTATGCATCTGTACAATCCTTTCCCTTATAACCAAAGATCTGCCGAATAAAAATTTTGGCGGTTTTGTCGGTAAATATTCTGAAATCGGATTAAAAAAAACCGTAGGAACTTTTGGTGGCTGGGTTGTTACATTAGGTGTATTAATGATTTCAATATTTCTAACAACCGGAATATCCTTTGAAGATTTTTCTTATTATTTGGCAAAATATTTAAAGCCGAAAAAGAGAAGAACATTGGCTGACATAGATTCAAAAGACAGAGAACTTCCTAAAGTATCAATTCCTAAACCCGTTGTTATAGAAAAAGAAGAGCCGATAGAAATTATTAAGACGAAAGAACCTAAAATTGTTAGAGAAAAAATAGATAATAAAGTATACAAATCTGATTTGCAGGCTAAAGATAAAAAAACAGATTTGACCGAAAGTAATCAAATAGAATATAAGTTGCCATCAATAGAGCTTTTAGACGAACCTAAAAGCGTAGAGACCCAGGTTTTAGAAGACGAACTTCGCGAATGTTCAGAAAAACTAATAAAAACACTATCAGACTTTGGAATAACCGCTACTATGGATTCAATAAATCCCGGACCCGTAATAACAAGATATGATATAGTATTAGCACCAGGCACGAAAGTGAATTCAATAACTAATCTTTCAAATGATATTGCTCTTGCAATGAAAACGGAATCAATAAGAGTTCTTGCTCCAATCCCGGGAAAATCTGCCGTAGGTATTGAGATACCGAATCCTAAACAGGCGGTTGTAGGAATAAAAGATATTATTGTATCGGACAAGTTTAAATCTTCAAAATCGCTGCTGACTTTTGCATTCGGAAAAACAACTTCAGGAGAACCATTCTGTGATGACCTTGCACCTATGCCGCATCTTTTAATAGCAGGTGCCACAGGTAGCGGAAAATCAGTATGCATTAATTCAGTTATTTTATCGTTTCTTTTCAGGGCTAAACCGGATGAACTAAAATTTTTGATGATAGACCCGAAACGGTTGGAACTTCCGGTATACGAAGGGATACCCCATCTGTTTGTTCCGGGTAAAAAAGCAGCCGAAGTATCCGTAATAACTGATGCGAAAGAAGCTGCAAATGCTTTAGGACTACTTGTTAAAGTTATGGAACACAGATATAAAACCTTTGCAAAAAGAGCCGTAAGGAATATTGACGGTTATAATGAACTAATGGCAAAGGAAGGCGGTAAAAAAGAATATTATATTGTTGTAATTATTGATGAACTTGCCGATTTGATGCTTATTGCCTCTAAAGATGTTGAGGAATCAATAACACGTCTTGCACAGATGGCAAGAGCCGTCGGAATTCATCTTATTCTTGCAACACAGAGACCGTCAGTTGATGTAATTACAGGTGTAATTAAAGCTAATCTGCCTGCAAGGATATCTTTCCAGGTGCTTTCTAAAACCGATTCGCGCGTGGTTTTGGATGTAAACGGCGCTGAGGATCTTTTGGGAAGGGGCGATATGCTTTATTTACCGACCGGATATTCAAGACCATTAAGATTGCAAGGTAATTATGTCTCCCTTAAGGAAATTGAACGAGTGGTGAAATTTATTAAAAAGCAAGCAAAACCGGAATACGAAGATATTTTTGAAACCATAGTTGCTACTGAAAAGAAGGAGATGTCTCTTGAAGCCAAGAACGAGCTTGTTCGTGCGCTGAAGCTTGCAATGGAAAGAAGAAGAATTTCATATGATTTGTTAAAAACAAACGGGTTTGGCAATCGGGCGGCCGATGTTTTAAGTCGTCTTGAAGTTGAGGGATTTATAAGGAAACCGGATGGTACAAACAAATGGGAAGTATTTATAGATAGAATCGGAGAATTTCTGGCAAAAGAGGGACAAGTATGAAAAAGTTAATATATTTTGTTAGTGTTATATTGTTTTTATTCAATAGTTTATTATGTGCTCAAACCATAGATGATGTTCTTAGAAAAATGGAAAAGGCAGATTCTGAACTTACCGATTTATCTTTTTCTTTAATTCAAGAAGTATTTATCACAATCACTCAGGAAAAATCAAGCATAACAGGTAATGCCGTTTTTAAAAAACCGGATTTATTCAAAATTGAATATGCAAAGCCTGAAAAGCAGATAATTGTGTGTGACGGAAAGAAAATATTTTTTTATCAAAAGGAATTTAATCAGGTTATGATTGAAGATTGGAAATCTCTTTCGGATAAAGGCAATTTTCCCAAGGGAATATATGATTTTTCTTCTACAATAGCGGATTTAAGAAAAAAATATGATATTTCCTTGATAAAGGATGAAGGGAAAAATTATATTATTTCCTTGGTACTGAAGGAAAAACAGATGCAGAATATGGTTATTAATCTCTGGGTTTCAAAAGAAAACTATTTAATAGAAAAAACAGAAATAAAGACTGATACGGTTGTTTCAACCGTTAGTATGTCTGATATTAAAATAAACAAGGGAATAAAGGACTCGGTTTTTAAATTCAAAATTCCGAAAGGTGCAAGTATAATAACATCGCCCTTTTAGAGGCAGGATACAGGATACAGGATACAGGATACGGGATACAGGATACGGGATACAGGATACGGGATACCCGCCACTTCCGCCACTGAATCTATGGCGGACAAGGAACCTTAGGCGGGCGGGCAGGCAGGATACAGGATACAGTTGGGAAAATATTTTTGTTATGATTTTGACTTTAACTGTATCCTGTATTCTGAGTACTGAGTACTGATTTTATATGGATATTGGTTTAACTTTAAAACAGAAGCGTCAAGAATTGGGAATTTCATTTGATGAAATATCCGCAAAAACGCTTATTAATACAAAGTATCTTGATGCACTTGAAAATAATAGATATTCGGATATTCCTACAGAAGTGATGCTTTTAGGATTTTTAAGTAATTATTCCACTTATTTAGGATTAAATGCAAATGAACTAATTACCGAGTATAAAAAGGAACATCCTGCCAACGTAAGAACTCAAATAACACAAATAAAATTAAAAGATGTTCCGATTCCGAATAAACAGATGTTCAAAATTAATATAAAGTACATAATTATTATTATTTCCGTTTTATTATTATTTTATGGCATTTATTCATTGATTCATTTAGGTTCAGAACAAAAAACCGAAGAAGTTAAAATAAGCAGTACCGGTGAACAAGCTATAAATAAAAATATACTTGAAGTAAGGACAACTGAGGATGTATGGGTAAGGATTAAAGAAGGTGAAAATCCGATATTTGAAGGTATTTTACCGCCGAATACCATTAAGGCATTTGAATCAACAGATGAATTTAAAATACGGATAGGCAATATGATGGGTATAACTCTGATATTTAACGGTAATCCTGTAGAACTTACTAAAAGCAAATTAGTAGGAGAAATAAAATTACCCTAAGGAAACTTTATAAATGAATCTTGCAAACAGAATTACTATTTTTAGAATCTTACTGGTCCCTTTTTTTATTTTATTAATGATATATAACACTTTTCCAATGCGTTTAAGTGCTCTACTGGTTTTCATAATTGCATCAATAACAGATACGATTGACGGTTATATGGCAAGAAAATACGGCACTGTAACTGACTTTGGTAAATTTTTAGATCCTCTTGCAGACAAATTACTTGTTTCGGCTGCGTTAATATCATTTGTTCAAATAAAGGAATTAAGTATTCCTGCATGGATGGTTACTGTAATTATTTCAAGAGAATTTATAATTACCGGTATTAGGACGGTTGCCACATCAAAAAATATAATTATTCCGGCAGCGCTATCGGGTAAATTTAAAACAACTTTCCAGATGATAGCGATAGTAATAATACTTGCTATTTTATGCTTAGATTCTTTTCTTCAAACATACTTAGAAAAAGATTATTCCAACATACCTCAATTAAAACTGATTCCATACATACTTATGTTTATAACTACAATACTTACCCTCGTTTCCGGATTTAGTTACATTTTCAAACATAAATATCTTTTTACTGATAAATAATTTAATTGTTGAAAAATCTAACAACCAATGATTACAACGATTAGGAAAATAGATTGCATTCATCCCTGAACCACTCACTTCATTCGGGTTCAGGGAAAATCTCAGTAATCAGTTATTAAAAACATAGTAATCAAAAGCAATATGTTTTTCTCTAATAAAATAAAATTTTTTGTAAAATTATTTGCCTCAGGTTTTACTATAGGTTATATTCCTATTGCCCCCGGTACATTCGCAACATTATTAGCGGTTGCATTTTGGTGGTATTTGCCTCGCAGCTATTTTTATATCTTAACGATACTATTATTCTTGATATCAATATATGTTTGTGGCAAGGCTGAAAAAATTTACGGGAATAAAGACGATAAACGGATAGTAATTGATGAAATTATTGGCTATTTTACCGCGATTATATTCTTGCCGAAAAGCTTTCTTGTTTTAATATTAAGCTTTGTTTTATTCAGATATTTTGATATTAAAAAACCTTTATTTATCAAATCGGTTCAAAATTATAATGGAAGTTTAGGCATATTATCCGATGATTTAATATCCGGAATATTAACTAATATCATAATACGGATTATTTTACTATGCAAATAATAAAAATACCTGTTGGATATCTTGAAGCAAATTGTTATATTGTTTTCAGCAAAAAAAATAGAGATGCAGTAATTATTGACCCGGGTGGTGATGCTGATTTAATTTTATCTGCAATCAATAAAAATCAACTAAAGCCTTTAATAGTAATTAATACGCATAACCATTTTGATCATATAGGTGCCAATAAGGAAATAACTGAAAGATTTAAAATAAATCTATTTGTACCGGATAAAGACGGGCAGATTGAGATTTTCGGTTCACATAAAATTAAATTTATTCTAACACCCGGACATACATCAGACGGTATATGTTTGCACATAGAAAACCATTTATTTTCTGGTGATACTCTTTTTGCAGGTTCAATAGGTCGTACGGACATTGGCGGCAATACTAAGCAAATACTGCAATCAATAAAAACCAGAATATTTACTTTGCCTAAAGAAACAATCGTTCATCCCGGTCATGGTCCAGATACCACTGTTGAAGAAGAAATGAGTAATAATCCCTTTTTTAATGGATAGTGATGTAGTGCGATAGTGCGATAGTGCGATAGTGCGGTAGTGGGATAGAATTAAACTATTACATTATAATTTTACATATTTCAATGCACAATTCTCGCCATCGCACAAACGGACTATCGCACACCACTAAATAATCTTGATTATACTAACTTTATCAACATAACAAATGCGATTAATTTTATGAGGATATTTTGTGGAAAATGAAGATTTCTTAAACAAATTCATTTCATATATAACGGTTGAAAAAGGTCTTGCTAAAAATACAGCTATATCATATAAACGGGATATCAAAGATTATTTTACTTACTTAAAAAAGCATTTTCTTTCACTTTTAAATATAACGGAAGAACAAATAACTGATTACCTATGGGAAAAAAAACTCGCCAAAAAATCAACCTCAACCATATTTAGAAACCAGGAAGCTATAAAAGGATTTTATAAATTTCTTTATATTGAAGAATATATTAAATCAAATCCTGCCGAACAGCTGAAATCCCCGAAATTGGAAAAATATTTACCTGATACGTTGACAATAGAAGAAGTAGATAAACTTTTAACTACGGCTAATATTGAAAAATCCAAAGGAATAAGAAACAAAGCGATTTTAGAGACATTATATGCAACCGGAATGCGTGTGTCCGAATTAACTGAATTAAAAACTTCCGATACAAACTTGGATGTAGGTTTCATAAAATGTTTAGGCAAAGGTTCAAAAGAAAGAATAATTCCTTTAGGTTCCAAAGCCATAGAAGCAATAAGAAAATATTTAAATATAAAAAAAGCTACCAATAGCGATTCTCTTTTTGTCAATCCGTCGGGTAAAAAGTTTTCAAGAATATCTATTTGGAAAATAATAAAAAAATCAGCAAACATAGCAGGAATAACAAAAAGAATCAGTCCGCATACTTTAAGGCATTCCTTTGCCTCCCATATCTTAGAGAGAGGGGCAGATTTAAGAACAATACAGGAAATGCTTGGTCATTCCTCAATATCCACAACCCAGATATATACCCATGTTGATAAAAAATTTCTAAAAAACCAGCATAAAAAATTTCACCCTAGGGGCTAGTGAGTCCGCCAGCTGGCGGAGTGTGGTTGTGGGATGGTGGGATAGTGGGTGGTAAGTAGTGACAGTCCTGCCTGTAGTTGCCAATCTTGCTTGGCTGTCATACTGAGTGCAACGCCTGCCCGCCTACGGTTCCTTGTCCGCCATAGATTCAGTGGCGGAAGTGGCGGGAAGTATCTCGTATTAAAAAGAAGGATTAAATGAACAAATTAAATATAAAACCTGAAAATGCGTTTTTATGTTTAGCTGGTTTTTTTGGGATATTATTTATATTTATAACGCCACCATTTCAATCCCCGGATGAACAGGAACATTTTTACCGTACATATCAGGTTTCAGAATTACAATTAGTTGCTCAAAAAGAAAATGAAAAAGTTGGGGGATACCTACCTAAATCTTTAAAAGATATCGCTCAAATAACAATGGATGACATTCCGTTCCATCCTGAAAAAAAAGCGAGTATTCATACCATATTATCAGTTTTTAAAATACCCTTGAATGCATCAAACAAGGAATTTACTGAATTTTCTACAGCAATATACTCTCCGATTATTTATATTCCGCAGTCAATTGGAGTATTAATAGGTAAAATACTCAAACTCTCTCCGATTAAACTTATGTATTTAGGCAGAATATCTAACTTGGCTTTCTGGATTTTGTCGGTATTCGTGGTTATTAGAATAATCCCTGTTTTAAAGTGGACGTTTTTTATACTTACGCTTATGCCGATGTCTATATTTTTGGCCGCTTCTTTGTCCGGGGATACCGTAACAAACAGCTTGATATTTTTGTTTATTGCTGTTGTGCTGAGGATTGCATATCGGGAAGAAAAAAATATTAGTAGGAATAATTTTATTTTTTTATTTTTTTTGGCTTTAAGCATTTCAATGACCAAGCAAATCTATTTTTTAATTCCTGCTCTGATATTATTGATACCCCCGGATATGTTCGGAGGGAGAAAAAAATATTATCTTTCGTTCATATCGATTGTATTGCTTTGTATTTTTTTGGCAGTCAGATGGCATCTGATAGCGAGAGATTTTATAGTTCCTGTGCGGCCTGACATATCGGTTAAAGGGCAGATTTTGTATGTTTTGGAAAATCCTATGAAGTTTGTTGTTGCTGCAGTAAAAACGCTGTCAAGTAAAAAATTCATCAGCCATTTTGTGGGGCAGCTCGGCTGGCTGGATACGAATATGTCATGGTTTTTTATAATTCCGTATTTCATGTTGCTTTTTTTGGTTGCTTTGACGGAATACCAAGAAAAAATATATATAAATATGAACCAAAAAATAATAATATCCGCGATATCTATAGCAACCGTATTATTGATATGTCTTGCGACATATATCACCCTAACTCCAGTCGGGAATGACAGGATACACAGGATTCAAGGCAGATATTTTATACCCATTGCACCGCTTTTGTTCCTACTTTTATACAATCATAAGACCAAATTTTCTTTCAAATGGAAAGAATTGGCAATTATTTGTATTTCAGTTATTTCCCTAATTTATACAATAATTGTTCTAATCAGAAGATATTATATATAGTTAATAAACTCCGATAGAAAACAATCAATAAACTAAACAAATTTTTTGAAATAATTATTATTGCATTATCATCGTAGTTGCTTATCTTGCTTGTCCGCCAGTGATTCAGTGTGGATTCCGTATAACTACGGTATGCCCCGTTAGTAATGTAGTATATATTGTTTATTAGATATACAATAGTTAGAATTTAATATAATCAACATTACTTTACGGGATATATCCTTAATCATCTCCGCCCTATATGGGCGAGACCTCGTCCCTTCGGGCGGGCAGTTGGTGACCTATATGTTTTATCCGCCTACGATAATCATTTCATAGATAACCACGGCTATTCGCCTTCGCCAGCTGGCGAATCTATGAAATATCTATGGCGGATTATTTTTTTTGGCATCCAGTTGGTGGACTGCGAGGATTTATCCGCCTACGATAGTCATTTCATAGATAACCACGGCTATTCGCCGTAACTATGAAATATCTATGGCGGATTATTTTTTTTGGCATCCAGTAGGGGACGCAAAAAAAATAACTTGACATGGCATTTTCGCCAAAATAATTTATTTATTTTTTGAGATAGACGGAGATATCCTGTGGAAGGGCAAAAAGTTAGCACTAATAGGTGTATTTACAGGTATTGAACCTTGTTTTCACTTAGCAAGTTTTCGTCAGCCAACACCCTGGTAAGTTTAACCTGTTCTTCTGTAGGAGTGGTAATTTTAAATCTTTTTTCAGACCCCGCTTCAAGTTCCACCAACTTGCAACTCCTTAAATAATTGTAAACGGTTTGAGCAGTCAATTCTTCAAAATCTTTTTTCTTCCGAACTAAATACATAACCGTTGTGTTGAGTAAATAACCCAGCACGCACACCGTTACATGTGCCTTTATACGTTCTTCTTCATGGTGATACAACGGTCTAATTTCAACAAAACTTTTTAGACTATGAAACGTTCTCTCTATTTCCATTCTACTGCGGTATGCATCTATGAGTTCCCCCGGGCTGACTTTTGCCACATTACTCATAATAACCCATACACCATCCAATTTTGACGCTTCTTTGACCCCTTCTTCATCCGTGCGGTATTTTATCTGATAAGTGTTACCGTTTTTCATTAATCGTAATTTAATTATTTTTTTTGCTGCGCGTTTTTCCAGATATCTTTTCAATTCTTCTCTAAGGACTTCCAAATTCCTTTTATTCTTCGCAGCTGATAATTCTTTGTTCTTATTGTCCAGATATTTATTTATGGATTCGATCTTTTCCTGCCGGTCTTTCCTTTCTTGTAGAAATTTCTCCGGATTAAAACACAAGACATACCGTACATTTCCTTGCCCTTTTAACTCTTTGTAATATGCTCTCCGTGAATGGTACTGGAAGTATTCTTTTTTCCTGTCCACGTTACTCTCATCTATGCTCCTTAAATATTTCCAGGGCATATCAGATATCAGAGCTATTGAACTTCTTCTTAACGTTACCACATAATCAAATTTTTCGACCTCTATCTTTTCTAAGTTACTGTTGCTTACCATTCCCTTGTCCATTACCAGACAAGCTTTCTTTATCCCGAACCGCTCTGTGAGTTCAGTGACGAATTCTTTTACAGTTTTTGTGTCTGCCATATTGCCGGAAAATACTTTCCAATAAAAGGGAAATCCTTTCTTTGTTACTGCCATAGCCAAAATTATCTGTTTTTTATCTCTACGGTGGTCACGTGATAATCCATACTTCGCAAGTTCACAATCGCTTTGCTCAAAATAACTGGATGTTATGTCATAAAAAATTAACTCATAATCATCTATTTTAAGTTCTTGTATCTTTCTATGCAGATGTTCCTGTATATCCCATGTTTGCTCATGTATTTCGTCAAGTGTCCGGTATACCCGGGTTGGATTAAGAGTTTCTCCTAAAAGTTTGGGTAATATGGTTTCCTTATACCAGTCGCTTACCTTATAGTCACTATTCGGACTTAAACACCGGTTTATTGCCAAAACTTCCACTACATTATCAACAACCTTATCCAGACCCCAGTATTTCCATATCCTGTCCAGTATTGCCACTGCTAAATACTCAAAGGATTTCCGTGCCGTCAAATCTTCCCAACTAAAACACTTCCCTGCTTTATTAGAAAGCGTTTTCTTAAACATACTTATTTCTTGCGGTCTAAGTTTGCCTAATTGTGCTACAGTCTTATGTCTCACTTTCCTTAATTTCTTGTCCCAATACGTTTTAACTAATCGCCAGTAGCGATATTCCACGCCTGCTTTCTTAAGCACCGTTTCTCGTAAAAACATAGTATTTTTCTCCTTTGTATTAGCACTATGTATATTATATCATATTATCATTATTATGTCAAGTAATTTATTCATCTTTATTTAGCACTATATAAATAACCAGTAAAAAACCAATAGAAATGTTTTTTCTGTCGGCTAAATCGGTTATCTCCAAAAATTAATCTTTTTACTTTGGCGAAAATGCCTTGACATTTTTTTTATTTTTTATATAATATGCACAAATGGGCATATAAGCATATATAAGGAGTGATTTGTGGATAATTATATTGATGTTTTTAGAGCGCTTTCGGATATAACAAGGATAAGGATTTTACATCTTTTGCTTAAAGCAAAAGATGAGTTGTGTATTTGCGAAATTATGGATTCATTGCAGTTGGCACAATACAATATTTCTAAACATATCAGGGAATTAAAAATAGCAGGGCTTGTAAAAGAAAGAAAAGAAGGGAGATTTGTTTTTTATTCTATAGTTAAACAAAAAGATGAATTTTATCAAAATGTAATAAAGTCAGTTCAATTAATAAATAATTCGATTTTAAAATGTGATAAATATAGATTAAAAAAACGACTAAAGTTAAGAAGAAATAATAAGCCTATTTTGTGTAATGGAAAATGTAAGAAAGAATTAAGGAATCCTCTATGAAAGAAAAAATAAAACTGCTGTTGATTGTCATTGTTTTTCTGGCTGCCTATTATATTCCGTTTGAATATTTGCGAGTTCAATCAGCAATAATAGAGTCGTTTAATATGGTTCAAGATTATGCAAGACAACATGTTTTGACATGTCTTATACCTGCATTTTTTATAGCAGGTGCAATATCTGTATTTGTATCTCAAGCATCGGTAATGAAATATTTTGGTGCAAAAGCGAACAAGATTCTTTCCTACAGCGTTGCGTCAGTTTCTGGAACGATACTTGCCGTTTGTTCCTGCACAGTACTTCCGCTTTTTGCAGGAATTTATAAAAGAGGTGCCGGTATCGGACCTGCAACCGCATTTCTTTATTCGGGACCTGCAATAAATGTTCTGGCAATTATATTAACGGCCAGAGTTTTGGGCTTGGAATTAGGTATCGCAAGAGCAGTTGGTGCTATTTCATTTTCTATAATTATCGGTTTGACCATGGCTTTTATTTACAGAAAGGAGGAACTCCAGAAATCAGCAGATGATAAAATGTTTGAATTAGAAAGTGAAGAAAAAAGACCACTTATAAAAAATGCTATTTACTTTTTTACACTGGTTTTAATTTTGATTTTTGCTGCTTGGGGTAAGCCCTCTCAACCGGTAGGTCTATGGAGTTTTATCTATAAAATACATTGGTTTGTTACGGGTATTTTGCTAATTTTACTTGGTGTTATGCTAAAACAATGGTTTGAAAAGGAAGAATTAAAAATATGGATTGAATCAACATGGACTTTTACCAAACAGATTTTACCGCTTCTTTTGGGTGGTGTAATGGTTGCAGGATTTTTAATGGGAAGGCCGGGAATGGATAACGGCATCATACCGAACAGATATGTCGCAATGCTCGTTGGAGGAAACTCATTATGGGCGAATCTGTTTGCTTCTGTATCAGGCGCATTAATGTATTTTGCCACACTTACTGAAATACCTATATTACAGGGGTTAATGGGAAGCGGAATGGGAAAGGGTCCGGCACTTGCTTTATTACTTGCAGGACCGTCATTATCACTTCCGTGTATAATTGTTTTATTAAAAATTATGGGTATAAAAAAGATGCTTGTCTATGTTTCGCTTGTTGTTGTAATGTCAACAATTGTTGGAATGATTTACGGGAGATTTTTCTAATTGTGCCGGAAAAACTTGTAACGCTAACATTTTCAGAAAAAGAACAAATGGAAATCAAACAGATCGCTCTTGATGAAGATAAAGATTCTGCTTTGGAATTTTTAAAAAAACTAAACGAAGAACTGCAAATAAGAGAGAATTCTCACTGCGGACTTATGTTTGATTTCGTGAAACAGAAGGATTTTGACAAGCGGGAAAAATAAAATGCCATATCTTAATGAGGTTAGAATTATTCAAGTTCTTCCATGCATAGCGAAGCCCGGAACAATAAGGTTTATATCGGAACTTGACAGGGATATATCTGAAGTATTGCCGTATCTTAATACTATTTTAGATGGGGCTATATATAATCATGAAGGACATAATATTACCTTAAAAAAAGATAACAGGTTAATAGGAATTCACGGGAGACAACTTTCTGCAGGGAAAGTCATTGACTTAAAAGATGCGGACAATCTGATTAATTGGTTCAAAGATTTGGTAAATGATACTTACGATAAAAAGGATTCTATAAAACCAAATTATGAAAGGAGAAAAAAACTAACAGTACTTGATATTTTAAAACTTATGCCTTTGACCAATTGTAAAAAATGCGGTGAGGCAACTTGTACGGCATTTGCTGTAAAACTCGCTGCAGAAGAGAAACACGTACTGGTTTGTGCTGATTTGTTTTCCGGGAAATTCAACGCAAAAAAAGATTTATTACTAGATTTACTTAAACAATGCGGATATAAAATTCCTTCAATATTTGCAAACAAAGATGAATTAAATGCATCATAAAAGGGGTGAATGAATGAAAATTGAAATTCTTGGTACAGGTTGTCCGAAATGCAAAAAACTTATGGAACTTGTTGAAGAAACAGTAAAAGATACCGACGTTTCCGCTGAAATATCAAAAGTTGATAAAATCAGCGATATAATGAACTATGGTGTTATGATAACACCCGCTCTTGTAATTGATGGTGTTGTGAAAGTTGCAGGAAGAATACCTTCAAAAGAAGAGATGAAAAATTGGATAGAAGGAAATAAATAAATAAATAGGTGTCTGTCCCTATTTAATTATTTAAATAAGGGGAAAATAAAATGGATAATAAAATAAAAGTTTTATTTGTATGTGTTCATAATAGTGCCAGAAGCCAGATGGCAGAAGCGTTTCTGAATAAACTTGCAGGGGATAAATTTGAAGCCAAGAGTGCAGGTATTACACCGGGGCAACTTAATCCTATTGTTGTAGAAGTTATGAAAGAAATCGGGATTGATATTTCTGGAAACAAAACAAAAGGTGTTAAAGAATTCATTGATAAAGGCGATGTTTTTGATTATGTGATAACTGTATGCGACGAATCAGGATGTCCGTTATTTCCTGTAAAGGCAGAGCAGTTGCACTGGTCATTTTCTGACCCATCCGGATTTACAGGCATAGACAACGAAAAAAAGATAAAAACAAGAGAAGTTAGAGAACAGATAAAAGCAAGAATTGAAGATTGGATTAAAAAATTTTAAGGAGAGAATATGAAAGAAAAAGAAATTAAGCAGAAGGTTAGGGAAGGATATGCCAAAGTAGTAAAAGAAAACAGTTCGTGTTGTTGTGGTCCGGCAAGTTCATGTTGTGGAAGTGTTTCGGCAACGGATATAAGTAAAAATCTCGGATATACAGATAAAGACCTGTCCAGTATTCCCGAAGGTTCTAATCTTGGGCTTGGGTGCGGGAATCCGTTGGCTTTAGCATCATTAAAAAAAGGAGAAACCGTTCTTGACCTTGGTTCAGGTGCAGGTTTTGATTGTTTCCTTGCTGCTAATAAAGTTGGGGAAAGCGGAAAAGTTATAGGTGTAGATATGACACCTGAGATGATACAAAAGGCAACGGAAAAGGCTAAAAAGAATGGTTATAAAAATGTAGAGTTTAAACTTGGGGAAATTGAACAACTTCCTGTTGCGGATAATAGCATTGATATTATTATTTCAAACTGTGTTATAAATCTTTCACCTGATAAAGAAAGTGTTTTTAAAGAGGCGTTCAGGGTTCTTAAACCCGGCGGAAGAGTAGTGGTGTCGGATATTGTTTTACTTAAAGAGTTACCAAAAACAATTAAGGATTCGGCGGAAGCATATGTCGCCTGCATTTCCGGAGCGATATTAAAAGAAGAATATCTAAATCATATAAAAAACGCAGAATTCGTTGACGTAAAAGTATTGGAAGAAACATTTTTTGAAACAGAACATACAACTGACGGTTTTGATGGTGTTAAAAGCATCAGAGTCAGCGGATTAAAACCTATTAAATAAAAGGAGAAATTATTATGAGTGAATGTGCTTGTGGTGGAGACAAAAACAAATTAATTTATTGCTGTTCGGGTGCTTCAGATGTCGGTGAAATTTCTGATAAAGTAGCGAGAAAATTAAGCGCGTTATGTTTCGGCAAAATGACCTGTCTTGCAGGGATTGGCGCCAGTTTATCGGGTTTTGTGGAATCAGCAAAAGCGATAGAAGAAAATATAACAATTGACGGGTGTAGTGTAGCATGTGCTAAAAAAAGTTTGGAAAAAATAGGAGCAAAAGTAAAATCATACATTTTAACCGATATGGGATTGACTAAGGGACAGACACCGCCGAGAGATATAATAGTTGAAGACATAGTAAGTAAAATAATGGGAGGTAAAAAATGATAAAAAAAATGCGTTTATCCTGCAGCCAGAAGACCATGTCTGTAAAGGCGCGCCTAAAGACGCGCCTAAAGACGCGGATGAATGGTCTTTGGGCAGGATTCCGCTCTACAGGAATCCTAAATTGGAAGATACTACGCCTGTCAGGGTGTAGAGCTTCATATAATATTGCATTTATTATTCTTATTGCAATCGTTTACGGTTGTAATAAGGATATATCGGTATCAAACGAAAATAAAATATCAGTTGAGCAAAAGGAATCGTCAAAACCGGTTGTTAATGCACAAAACGAGCAGACGAAAAAAATAGAAAATAAACAATCAACTCCTGTTATTAAACAAAGTAAAAAAACTACTGAGCCGGATACTTTAAAGCAGGAAATCAAGGTTACTTTTATTGAACTTGGTTCTGTTAGGTGTATTCCTTGCAAGATGATGCAACCGGTAATGGAAGAAATAGAAAAAGAATATGGGAATAAAGGTGTAAAAATTGTTTTTTATGATGTATGGACAGAAGCAGGAAGACCTTATGGGGAGCAATACGGAATACAGGGTATTCCGACACAAATATTTTTAGATAAAGACGGAAAAGAGTTTTTCAGGCACGTAGGTTTTTTTCCAAAAGAAGAAATAGTTAAAGTGCTTAAAGAAAGGTTATAGGGTTAATAGAATCGTGATATAGTGCGATGGTGCGTTAGTGAGATAGGATAGGATTTTTCATTTAATAATTTAACATTTCCTATTGCACAATCGCACAACCCCGCTATCGCACACTTTTAAAAAATTCACTGAACGCTATAAACTCAATGAACTCTACAAACTCTTTCTAATGGAGAAAATAGATGTTATTAGAAATTTTTAATTGGTTATATAAATTGACAAACTCTGGTGATGCTGTATCTTTAATTGCCGCATTATTTTGGGGCATATTGAGTATCATTCTTAGTCCGTGTCATTTAGCAAGCATTCCACTAATAGTCGGTTTTATCGACGAGCAGGGAAAAATTTCAACAAAAAGAGCTTTTCTAATTTCTCTACTTTTTGCAACCGGAATACTTATCACAATTGCGGCAATAGGTGTCATTACAGGTTTGCTCGGTAGGATAATGGGTGATGTGGGTAAATACGGCAACTATTTTGTTGCAATTATATTTTTTATTGTTGGATTACATCTACTCGGCATAATCCCATTGAATTTTAAAGGTGCATCTGCATCGGGATACAAAAACAAAGGACTGGTAGCATCTTTCGTTCTTGGTTTAGTGTTTGGTGTTGCTCTTGGTCCCTGCACATTCGCTTATATGGCTCCGATGTTGGGTATTATTTTTACAACCGCTTCAACGAATTTATTTTTTGCCGTATCTTTAATATTTTTTTATGCCATTGGACATTGCTCCGTAATAGTATTAGCCGGGACATTTACAGAAATTGTTCAACATTATTTAAATTGGAATGAAAAATCAAAAGGTGCAGTAATACTTAAAAAAATCTGCGGTGTTTTAGTGATTCTTGCAGGAATATATCTGATATTAGGGACATATTTATGAATGGAGAAAAAGTTTTAAAAAGGTTATCGTTTTTGGATAGATTTTTAACGCTGTGGATTTTTCTTGCTATGGCAATAGGTGTTTTTTCCGGATATTTTTATCCGCCGATTGTAAATTTTTGTAATAGATTTCCAATCAGTAAAATGCACCACATATTCTTATCTCAAAAATAAAGGGTATTCACCCTGTGTTATCAGCGATCGCTCGGAAATAAAAACTTGTTTTTCACTTCACTCGCTCGCTCGATAATAAAAAATTTGCAAATAAAAAAACACTTGACAAATAATGGTTCATTTAATATAATCGTATATGCGAATATAAGAATATATTGAAAGTGGTGTATGGTGTGTGAAATGAGAGAAATAGCAAAACTATTAAAAGCATTATCCAATGACACAAGATTGTCAATCATGGTTTTGCTAAACCAAAAAGAACTTTGTGTTTGTCAGATTGAAAATCTTTTAAATATCTCGCAGGTAAAGGTATCACGGCATCTTACAGTTTTAAAACATGCAGGATTAGTAACGGACAGGCGGGCTGGGTTGTGGATATACTATTCAGCGGTGAAAACTAAAAATAAGATTGAGGAAAAAGTATTTGAATTGTTTCGTGAGATAGAAAGCAATAAAAGCAGTCTTAAAATTAGTTCAATCAAGCTAAAATCATGCAAAATTATAATAAAAAAAGGAGAGTGATGGTATATGAAAGTTGAAATATTTGATATAGCAATGTGTTGTTCTTCAGGGCTTTGCGGTCCGGGTATTGATCCCGTATTAGTTAAAATGAATGATGCGATACTTGCCCTAAAAAAACAGAATGTTGTTGTTGAACGGTGTAATCCAAAAACACAACCAACATTATTTGTGAAAAACAAAACCATTTTAGAACTGTTGAATAAAAACGGGAAAAAAATACTTCCCGTAGTTTTGGTAAACGACAAAGTGTTTAGAGTCGGTGAATATCCTTCTTATGAAGATTTATGTAAAGAACTTGGGATAGAACCGTTAAAAATCAGAAAACCGATGACTATACAAGTGGAACAAAAATAAAAAATGGAGGTTAAAATGCAAATCACAAAATCAGCAGTAGAACAGTTTAAAAAAATGCTTAAGGATGACGGTGGCAAGGATTCAGGAATCAGGATATTTATTTCTGGCGGCGGCTGCTGCGGTACAACATTCGGTCTTGATGTGTCCGAGAAAGGCGAAAAAGGCGATAAAACAATCACCGAAAATGGGGTAAAGATATTTGTTTCTCCGGATGCAGACGAAAAACTATCAGAAGCAACGATAGATCATTCCGGTTCTTCTATAGAAGGTTTTAAAATTCGCGGGTTATCCTCATCCTGTTGTGGCTAAAATGTTTGAATTCACAAAGGAATAGAAATTATGGCAAAATACATATTTTTTTCGGGCAAAGGCGGTGTCGGTAAAACAACTATGGCAGCAGCATCCGCTGTTCATTATTCATCAGAAGGGTTAAAAACGTTGATTGTAACAACTGATCCCGCCTCAAACCTTGCTGATGTGTTTGAGCAGGAAATCGGGCATAAAGTTATGCCTATCAAAGGTGTGGATAAACTTTTTGCTATGGAAATTGACCCGGACGAAGCAACCAAAGAATACAAAGAGAAGGTAATCGGTCCATTTAAAGGAATTATGCCCGATGATGTTATGGCTTCCATGGAAGAGCAGTTTAAATCTTCCTGTACTACAGAAATCGCTTCCTTTGACCGGTTTATGGATTTTATGGGTAAAGATGAATTTGAAGTTGTTATATTTGATACTGCTCCTACGGGACACACCATACGGCTTCTTGAACTTCCAGTTGAATGGTCAAAATTCATTGAAGATTCTTCTATGGGAAGCGGGCAGACATGCATCGGACCGGTTCAAGCGATGCAGGAATCAAAGGCAAAGTATGATAAAGCAACTTCGCTTTTACGGGATTATTCAAGCACTACTTTTATTTTAGTCATGAGACCGGATGAATTGTCGCTTTACGAAACGCACAGGGCATCAAAGGAACTGGAAAGCATCGGAATAAAGTCGGGAGAGCTTATTATAAACGGTATTTTGCCGGATGAAGTATGCGAGATTGATTTTTTTAAGAAACAATTGAACACGCAGAAAAAAGTTATAGAAAAAGCCGAACAAACTATAAATAAAACCAAAAAATATATGTATTTAAGAAATACTGAAGTAAAAGGAATAAATGGCCTTAAAGCGGTAGCAGATGAGTTGTTCCATGGAAGACGGACTATAGGACAGGACGTGCGGATAGATTCTATAAAAGAATTCTCAATAGTCAAACCTGACATTGACAAGTTATTACTTCCAACCGGTGAAACAAAAGCTGTTTTTTTCACTGGTAAAGGAGGAGTTGGCAAAACGACAATTTCCTGCATTACTGCATTACATATCGCCAAAAAAGGTTTTAAAACACTTCTTGTGACAACCGATCCCGCTGCTCATCTGGGCGAAGTATTTAACATTCGCATAGGAAGTACACCTACCAAAATAATTCCAAATCTTGACGCAGTAATGATTGATGCAAAAGATGCATTTTTACAGTATAAAGAAAAAACCCTTAATGAAGTGAGGGACAAGTATTCCCATGATATGCTTGCCGCAATGGAAGAAGAATTAAATTCTCCTTGCACAGAAGAGATGGCTACATTTGATAAGTTTGCCCAGTTCATAGAAAGCAAGAACTACGATTCCATTGTTTTTGATACCGCACCGACAGGGCATACCCTTCGTTTGCTAGATTTACCATTTGATTATGCACAGCAGGTGGAAATGATGATTTCAACAGATGAGTCAGCAAGAGAAAAACAAACTTCCCAAAACCGCTTTAAAAATATCATACAAATGCTGAGAGATAAATATCGTACGGTGTTTAGCATAGTGCTTTATCCTGAATCAACTCCGATTATGGAGGCATACCGTGCTATGCTCGACCTTAAGGAAGCTGGTCTCAACACACAACTCATTGTGGCAAATATGGTTTTGCCGAGAGAGGTTTGTACGAACAGTTTTTTCGCAAGCAGGTATCAAATGCAGATGAAATATTTGAAAGATATAGAGAATCGCTTTGTTCTACCTGTTCTTCAGTTTCCCATGATTCAAGATGAAATAAAAGGCATTCAAAATTTACAGAAGGCACAGAAAATAATGTTTTTAAGAGGTGAACAATGAAAGAAAGCAAGTTTATAATAAAAAGGTTTGATAAAATATTTTTAGCACTATCTGTGACATTATTGTTTTTGTTTTCTCAGAGTTTGATTAGCCAAACAAGTGCTGCATATAAAAATGCGGCAGATGCAATTCGCATAGCTCAGGATAGTAAACAATTTCTGGTTCTTCTGTTTTATGATAAGAAAACAGAATCATTAAAAGCAATGGAAACCACAGTGAATGAGTTCAGAAAGACGACATCCGTTAAAACGCTTTTCTATAAAGTGCGAATTACTGACGATAAGGAAAAAGATATCGTTACGAAATATAATATAAACATCGCTCCGGTTCCCCTGTTATTGGTTTTTGCTCCAAATGGTGCTATTACCGGCGGATTTCCACAACAGGTAAAAAGCCAGGAACTGAAAAAGTGTTTTGCTATAAGCGAAATGGATATGGAAATAATGAAACCCCTACAGGAAGGAAAAATCGTTTTAGTGCTTTTGCAAAATAAAAGTACTAAATTTAACCATGAATCAAATAAAGTGGCAGTTGAATTTCAAGATGATTCCAGGATTAAGGGATATGTGGAAATAGTGCGTGCCGATCCAGATGATTCACAAAATAAAGAATTTATGAAACAATGTAAATTAGAAACAGGTCAAAAGGATGCGACTATCGTTTTGCTTGTACCTCCGGGAAATATTGGCGGTATTTACAAAGGTAAAACAACTAAAGATGTTCTAATTGGCGGGCTTGCTGCTTGCAGCAGCGGTGGGTGTGGAAGTGGAGGATGTAGCACAAAATAGGGTAATATATAAAATGAAAATAAGCAATTTAGTAATAAAAGAAATGTTTCAGCGAAGCAACCAGCTATTTTTTAGTTTACTGGCTATTACGCTTGGTATTGCAGTTATTGTAGGTATAAAAAATATAACCTATTTTTCGGAAAAAGCTATATCAAGAGAGTTGGATGAATTGGGAGCGAATATCTTAATATTGCCAAAATCAGTGACTGTGCAGGATTATTACAGTGCTGATTTTCAGGATGATGAAATTCCTGAACAGTACGTTAATATCTTAACTAATTCGGATATAGCGGGTCTCGATAATCTTTCTCCCAAACTAAGCCTGCCAATAGAAGTCAATGGTCATAAAACAATATTAACAGGTATTTTACCCATAAATGAATTTAAATCAAAAACATCCTGGCAGGGAGCACTGGGAGTATTTTCCAGACCTGAAGGATGCGGTACCGTAAATGTTATACCGGGAATTAATGACTCAATAAAAAATATTGTTCGAAAAAGAGTTGTCGAAGATTTGGGAGCATCTGACGTTCTTTTAGGTCACGATACTGCGGATATCCTAAAAGTTAAAGAAGCAGATTCAATCAAGATACTGGGTAAGTCATTTACAATAAAAGCTGTTTTGCCGGTAACGGGAACAGTAGATGACAATAGAATATTTGCGCACCTGCATACAGTACAAAAACTTAGCGGTAAAGAATCTGTTTTAAATGTCATTGAAATAGTAGGATGTTGCGCCGAAATTTCCAAAGGGCTTATTCAAAAACTTAATAAATTATTACCTGATGCCAAAGTGGTGACCATTACCCAGATTGTGCAGACGCAGCTAAACACAAATAAGTTAATGAGTAAATTGACAATGATTATGTTAATAGTCATTTTTCTTATAGGCGGTGCAAGCATAGCCAATTACATGTTTGCAAACATTTATGAACGGCGGCGTGAAATAGGCATTCTAACAGCGATGGGTGCAAAACCTTTTTGGATTATTAAAGTATTCCTGTTGAAAACACTTTTTATCGGAACAGCGGGAGGTTTAATTGGTTCTGTTACAGGTATTTTAATGGCTATTATATTAGGACCAAAAATTGCAGGAATACCTGTTCTGCCAATGCCAATACTTATATTATATGGTTTAATAGTAGCCATAGTTATCTCGCTGATAGCAAGCATAGTACCGGTTATACGAGCTACAAAGATAGACCCATACATTATTATGCAAGAGGAATAGAGATATGATTAAGGTTGAGGGACTAAGTAAAAGGTTTACTCACAAACACGGTAAGGTAACAGCATTAAACGATGTCTCATTTGAAATTAAGGATGGAGAATTTTTAAGTATAACCGGTCCAAGCGGTAGCGGAAAAAGCACTTTACTTCTTGCATTAGGTGGAATGAGTTCCCCGTCCTCCGGAGAAGGTAAGGTGTTCTGGAATAATGAATCGGTTTATGACTGGAATTTGAATACAAGAACTGAATGGCGGGCAAAAAACATCGGGTTTGTGTTCCAGACATTTAATTTAATACCTTATTTGAATGTTTTTGAAAATGTAAGTATTGCATTGAGTTTATCCGGTAATAAAGAAGTTAATGACGAAGGAATAATGAAAATTCTTGATAGATTAAAATTGTCTGACCGATTAGACCATACTCCTAATGAGTTAAGTGTTGGACAACAACAGCGGGTTGCTCTGGCAAGGGCATTAATTAAAAATCCCGAGATTATATTGGCTGACGAACCGACAGGTAACCTTGATTCACAGACAGCAGCAGAAATAATAAGTTTACTTAAAGAAGTAAATCAGGAAGGGAAGATAGTGGTTTTTATTACACATGATTCTAATTTAGCAAAAATAACTAATCGTAATATAAAACTAATAGATGGCAGAATTGCATAAAGGAGAATAATATGGCAGAAACAATTGTTAAAAAATTGTCTTTTTTGGATAAATTTTTAACGCTGTGGATTTTTCTTGCTATGGCAATAGGTGTTTTTTCCGGATATTTTTATCCGCCGATTGTAAATTTCTGGAATAAATTTCATGTTGGGACTACAAACATTCCAATTGCAATCGGGCTTATATTGATGATGTACCCGCCACTGGCAAAGGTAAAATACGAAGAATTAAAAGATGTTTTCCGGGATGTAAAGGTTTTAGGGCTTTCTTTAGTTCAGAATTGGGTTATAGGTCCTGTTTTGATGTTTATTTTAGCTATAGTTTTTTTGAGAAACTATCCCGAATATATGGTCGGACTTATAATGATAGGCTTGGCTCGTTGTATCGCGATGGTTATTGTATGGAATGAGTTGGCTTGCGGTGACACTGAATACGCAGCTGGACTTGTTGCTTTTAATTCAATATTTCAGGTTTTATTTTTTTCTGTTTATGCTTGGATTTTTATAACTGTTTTACCGACTTGGTTTGGGTTTAAAGGTGTTGCAGTTAATGTGACGATAGGTCAAATAGCTAAAAGTGTGTTTATATATTTAGGTATACCGTTTTTAGCAGGGCTAATAACACGATTGACTTTAATAAAAATTAAAAACAAGGAATGGTATCATACAAAATTTATCCCAACAATAAGTCCTATAACGCTGATAGCGTTATTGTTTACGATTATAGTTATGTTCTCATTGAAAGGTGAATATATTGTAAAGATTCCGTTTGATGTTATAAGAATTGCAATACCGCTTTTAATATATTTTGTTGTGATGTTTCTTGTTTCGTTTTATATGGGAAAGAAACTAAATGCCGGATACTGTAAATCGGCAACGCTTTCATTTACCGCAGCAAGCAATAATTTTGAGCTTGCAATAGCGGTAGCGATATCTGTCTTTGGTATAAATTCTGGTCAAGCGTTCGCCGCTGTAATAGGTCCTCTCGTTGAAGTTCCCGTTCTTATAAGTTTGGTTAATGTTGCCCTCTTTTTTAGAAAAAAATATTTCAGTACATAGGAGAACAGATGTGCAAGGCAGGTATTAAAAAACTTTATAAAATTACGTCAGCATTTTTATTAATATTGACAATTACATATTTTGTTTACGGCACTGAAATTCCAAAAGGTGAAATTTCTATTGATGATTGTATCCGATTGGCGATAGAAAACCATCCGGAACTTGCCGCTTACCGCAGTAAAATCAAGCAAAAAGAAAAAGATTTTTATCTATCCAAAGTCGCCACGCTTCCCACGGCGGATTTAAATGCAAGTTACTCACGGCTTTCCTATATTTCACCGCAAAAACAGAGATTTATAGGTCAATCCAACGATGATTACTTGGCAGGACTTAATCTGAAACAACTTCTGTATACCGGGGGCAGGATTTCAGCTGAAAAAAGAGTTTCGGAAATTTCTTTAAATATTTCCAAAGAAGATTATAAAGTCAAAGAGGATGAGGTGGTTTTTAGGGTAAAAACCGCTTATCATAAATTGCTTTTTGCCAAACAAAGTATATCTGTCCAAAAAGAACTGCTCCATTTTATGCGATCTTTTCTTGAAACAGCGACTCAATTAAATAAACAACGGAAACTTCCGAGAGAGGAGACGCTTTTGAGGATTCAATCCCAAACGCTTGAATCTGAACAAGGGGTTATTGTCGCTCAAAAAGAAGAGAGTATCGCGAACAAAATTTTATTGAACGCTATGGGCTTCGATTCAGCCGAAACAATTAAAATCATGGAAATGGATGAGGCATCGATGCCGTTTATAAAAAAATTGGGGGTTCAGGAAAATCCGGAGATTCTGAGGTCTATGATGGAAATAGAGAGGTCTAAAGAATTAATCAAAAAATCCAAAAGCGGTTATTTCCCATCAATCGATTTGGGTTATTCTTATGGATATGAATGGGGCAATTGGCCACCTGAAAAAGATAGTTGGTTTGCAGGAATATTTTTGAAGTATCCGTTATGGGACTGGAAAAGCGCTAAATATAACACTGAAAAAGCGAAAGATTATCAAGATGAAGCGAAAAGCATAAAGGAACTCATAGCAAAGAGAATCTCGTTTGAGATGGAAGCGGCGATGCTTAAATACGAGTCGGCGCGAGATAGGATTCAACTGGACATGTCTGCCCAAGAGAAGGCAAAAAGAAGTTTGGAAATGTTTGAATCGCGTTATCGCGACGCTTCGGTGACAAGCATAGAAATGCTGGACGCCCAGCAGTCCTATCTTAAAGCAAGAACCCGCTACATTCAGTCAATTCTGGAACTACGTTTAGCTCACGCGGAAATAGAAAAACTATCCGGGAGAATATATAATGAATTTAAGTGATATTTCTATCCGAAGGCCTGTCGGAACAATCGTTCTTGCTTTTGCAGTCACGGTGCTGGGGCTTTTCTTTTTAAAGGGTCTTTCAATAGATCTTTTACCGCATATCAATTACCCAATGATTCGCATTATTGTGGATTGGAAAGGTGCGAGTCCTGAAGAAGTGGAAGAAAATATTATAAAAAAAATAGAATCGAGCATAGCTACGACCGAAGATGCAATACAAGTAATTTCAAGTGCTATAGAAGGTAATGGTTCCATTGAGGTCTATTTTGAATTCGGTAAAGATATGGATGTCGCGCTTCAGGATACAAAGGCGAAGCTTGATTTAGTTCGTAGGGAACTTCCTGACGATGTTGGTGAACCGAGAATTTTCAAGGCAGACCCATCCCAATTGCCCATTATTGATATCGCGGTTTTCTCGAAAACAAGGGATGAAAAGTTTTTGCGCCAATGGGTTGAAAATGACTTAAGTAACTATTTCTTGGGAATTCCCGGATTGGGTGCCGTGGTGACAAGCGGCGGTAAAGTACGGGAAATACAGATTATTTATAATCAGGAGAAACTTAAAAAATACGAACTTTCAAGCGAACAGATTTTTACCAGAGTCAGAGCCGAGAATATGGACGTATCCGCCGGTAGAATAACTGCAGGATCCAAAGATTACAGCGTTCGTCTTTTATCCAAATTTAACAACGTCAAGGAAATTGGAGAAATCGTTTTAGCCAATCGCGAAGGCAGGATTATCAGATTAAAAGATGTCGCAACTGTGTCGGATTTTCATGAAGAACAAAGAGTAATGACACGGTTCAACGGTCAGCCCTGTGTCACGATGAGTTTCCTCAAACAACCCAATGCGAATACGGTTGAAATCGTAAAAAAAGTTGAGAAAAAAGCTGCTGAACTCAAAAAGAAAAGGATTATTTCCGATGATGTGAATTATGCGGTCGCTTCAAACCAGGCATATTATATTGTAAATTCCATTAAAAACGTTGGTTCATCGGCGGTAATCGGAGGGCTGTTAGCGATTATCGTGATATGGTTTTTTCTACACGATTTTCGCAGAACATTCATTATCGCAACGGCGATTCCAGTAAGTATTTTAGGCGCTTTTATCCTTATGGGATTGTCGGATATAACTATCAACATATTTTCTTTAGGAGGGTTGGTATTAGCGGTCGGAATGCTCATAGACAATTCCATTGTAATGCTTGAGAACATTACTCGTCACCAGCATGATTCCCAAGATCCCAAAGAAGCATCTCATATTGCAAGCCGGGAAGTTTCCAGTGCTTTAATGGCATCTACTCTAACCAATCTGGTTGCCATCGTTCCTTTTTTCTTCATTGGAGGTATTATCTCGCTTTTGTTTCGGGATATGGTAATCACTATTAGCATTTCCTTTATCGTTTCTCTTTTAATTGCCAAGACATTAGTCCCCTCGCTGTCCGCTCATATCATAAGGACAGGGAAGAAAGAGGATGTTATTTCCAAAAGAAAAAAACTGATGGACACTCTCACTTTAAAGTATCAAAACATATTGCGTAAAGCAATACGACACAGATTTTTAGTCATCGCTTCAGCATCCTTGCTTTTTATCAGCACTATTTTTTTGTTTAAGAATGTAGGAAAGGAGTTTCTGCCTGCGACTGATGATGGTAAATTAACGGTCAAACTTAAACTGCCGGTCGGCATGGCGATTGAAAAAACCGATGAGATAACCAGAAAAATTGAAAAGGTAATTCAATCTTTTTCAGACGCAGAAAAAGTTTACGCGATGATAGGTGGATATTGGCAGAAGAGAAATATCTATGAAAAAGCGAACGAATCGGACATTAAAATCCAATTAGTCTCTAAAAGTCAAAGAAAACTTTCCACCGACACTTTATTGAAACGGCTCCAAAAAGAGTTCAAAGAAAATCCCATTCCTAAAGCAAAAATCAAAGTGATGCGCACTCCGATGCGAGGTATAATGTCAGCATCCGTTTCGGATATTGACATTAAAGTAAAAGGATATAATTTTAGCACTTTATATGAGATAGCACAGGACATCCAAAATAGAATCAGTTCCATAGAAGGCGTAAAAAATGGTGATATTTCTATTGATTTTTCAAAACCGGAGTTGCATATTACTCTGGATAAAGAAAAGTTAACTGATTATGGATTAGACAGTTCGAAAATCGCTTTTTTCCTTAATTCTGCTGTAGATGGGCGTGTGAATACTCAATTTACCGATAAGACATTAAATGTGGATTATGACATTCGGATACTGGTTGATCCTTTAAAATTGAACAGTAAAGAAGCGGTTGAAAATATAGCGATTTACGCCACTAATGGTGTAACGGTTTCATTAAAAGAAATTGCCAAAGTTGAGATTTCTGAATCGCCTGTTCAGATTGACAGAGAAAATCAGGTGAGAATGGTCAGTGTCACAGCAGACGCAATCGGACGAAATGTTGGCAAGATTATGAGTGAGGTTAAAACAGAATTAAATTCTCTCAAAATACCTGAAGGATACATTCTGGAGTATGCGGGACAAGAAGAATCAATGATAGAATCCAATAAACAGCTTATTATTGTGATATTGTTGGCGATATTTTTGGTTTTTGTTGTTATGGCGGTACAGTATGATTCCATTCTTGATCCTTTAATTATCATGATAACAATTCCTCTGGCTCTCATCGGAGCGATATTATCGCTTGCAATTTTAAAAATTCCTTTTGGAGCAACCGTTTTTGTAGGACTGATTCTACTTGTTGGTATTGTGGTCAATAGCGCTATCGTACTTGTAGAGTATATTAATTCGTTTTACCGTGAGAAACGCGGAGAACTATTTGAATCGGTTATTACTGCTTCCAGTTTGCGTCTTCGCCCGATTCTGATGACAACCTTTTCGACAACGGCGGGACTCTTGCCATTGACACTCAGTTGGGGAGAAGGGTTAGAAATGCTCCGCCCATTAGCTGTTGCGGTTATAGGTGGGTTGATAGTATCAACTTTTCTTACTTTATTTGTTATCCCTTCAATTTACATACTGTTTTATAACAGAAAATCGAAATAGTTTATAATCAATTGGTGGAGGGGCACAAGCATGAAATTTGTGCGGACAGAATTCAATTATAAGATGAGATAAAAACAACTGTGTGAAATTAAAGGAATTGATAGAGAAAGTTATTCCAATACTTACCGAAGTGATTTTCCCCGGCAGTAAATAACTCAATACAATAAAGGTCTTGACAAATAAATAGATATTTTGTATAGTTAAGATGTTAATTAACTATAATATAAGAGAGCTATAATAATGGAAGAAATCTATAAAATGCATGCAGAGGTATGTAAAACCCTTGCAAATCCAATCAGACTGATGATAATTAGTACATTAAGGAACAAAAAAATGTCTGCAGGTGATTTACTTAAGAGAATAAAAACAAATAAGGTTATTCTCTCTCAACATATGACAATACTTACTGACAAAGGTGTGGTTAACTCCGAAAAGGTTGGAAAGAATGTGTTTTATCAGTTAAGTGACCCACAGATAATTAAGGCATGTGACATAATGAGGAAGGTATTAATTAAAAATCTTGAAAAAAACAATATGATACTCAAGAAATTGACGAAATGATAGGGTAAATGTGGCATGTTGATAATTTTAAAAGTAAAATAACAAAAAAGGCATTCAAATATCTTAAAAACTCCCGACCCTAATGAAATAGTTATTGGAAAAAATAAAATAATGGAGGTGAGTATGAAATTAGGCATAGTTATTTATTCGAACGATGCAGAACTGGTCTGGAATGCATTTAGATTTGCTAATCTTGCCGTTGAACAAAAAGATGAAGTCAAGATATTTTTTCTTGCCAAAGGGGTTGAATACGAAACCCTTTCCAATGAAAAATATACTATTACTGAATTAGCGCATAAATTTATTGGCTCGGGAGGAAAAATACTTGCCTGTGGAACTTGTCTGAAATTAAGGCATAAAGACGGTAGTCAATTATGTCCGATATCAACAATGAAAGATTTATATCAGCTGATAAAGGAATCCGATAAAATCGTAACGTTTTAAGAGGTGTATGTAAATGAAAAGAATATATCTGGATTATAATGCCACGACTCCTATACATCCGGCAGTTGCAGGGGAAATGAATAAATACATATATGAGTATTTTGGTAACCCTTCAAGTGGTCATTGGTACGGCAGAAAAGCCCATGAAGGTGTTGAAAAAGCAAGATGCCGTGTTTCTGTTTTACTTGGATGCAATCCCGAAGAAATTATTTTTACTGGCGGCGGGACAGAATCAAATAATTATGTAATCCGTGGCGTTGCGGAGACATTCAAAAATAAAGGAAACCACATCATCACAAGTGTGATAGAACATCCGGCGGTAATAAAACCCTGCCAATATCTAGAAAAGAAAGGATATGAAATAACGTATCTGCCGGTGGACCGATATGGAATGGTTAATCCTGATGATTTAAAAAAAACGATTAGACCTTCAACGATTCTTATTACCATAATGCACGCGAATAATGAGACCGGAACGATTCAACCGATAAAAGAGATTTCCCGTATTGCACGGAGCAAAAAAATTCTGCTTCATACAGATGCGGCACAAAGCGTAGGAAAGATACCTGCGAAAGTAAATGAATTGGGAGTTGATTTTCTTACTATTGCAGGTCATAAATTATACGCTCCGAAAGGAGTGGGGGTGTTATACATAAAACGAGGTATACAGATTCAACCCCTGATTCTTGGTGCCGGTCACGAAAATGGGAGAAGGGCGGGAACTGAAAATGTCATTGAAATTGCTGGATTAGGAAAGGCGTGTGAAATTTTTGAAAAAACAATGCTGAAAAATTCAGACCGGATAAAGAAACTGCGGGACAGATTATATGAAAAATTGATGAATGCTGGTTTGAACATAAAATTGAATGGTCATCTTGAAAAACGTCTGCCGAATACATTGAATGTAAGTTTTATCAATGTGGACAGCAACAAATTACTGAACAAAATTCCTCACATTGCAGCGTCGACGGGTTCTGCCTGTCATTCAAACGTAAAAGAGCCATCATGTGTTTTGACGGCGATGGGTATAAAACACGAAGACGCTTTCGGTGCAGTTAGATTCAGTTTGGGAATGTGGACAACCGAAGAAGAAATTAATTTGACAATAAAAGCAATAAAAAGCGCTATCTTAAATGATAAGGATATCAGGAGATTTCCTATTATAAAGTCAAGTGAAAAATGATTAACAAGCATAGTAGTTGCGTCCTTCATAAACAGGCTCTTT